>Ga0247837_1000044_pt1 | contig 191309 bp, 136 predicted proteins | sample LaCtaG_2_FD_187115 | JGI IMG/M metagenome (GOLD analysis project Ga0247837, IMG submission 187115) | Freshwater microbial communities from meromictic Lake La Cruz, Castile-La Mancha, Spain - LaCruzMarch2015_14.5m | ecosystem: Environmental > Aquatic > Freshwater > Lake | place: Spain...
AGGAATTTAAGAAAATGGTATTCTTGAACTGATTGTCGTATTGGCCAGCCTAAACGTCCACATAGACTTCCAGGTAAAAGCCCTACATTGCTCTTACGGAGAAGGTGGAGTCGCCTGTAGGCCGCATTCAGGCTGAAGTCCTACCGATTATGAAGTTTTCTTCGCACTCTGTTACAAGTTGAGAGGGATTTCCCCTCAAAGTCACTTCACCGTGACTCTAGTCTCTGTAACATCCGAGCGCTGCGTGAAACCACTTGCTTTCCTGAGTAGTGGGAGCTGCTGGGTCGAAGTGATCCATTCATGCCCGGCTGAAAGTGGAGGGCCCGCAGCAGACCAGTGGAAGATTAGCAGTAATTTGGCCAATGTCAGAGATAAGTGTAAGTAACCCTTGCTTTACACCTTAGAACAGCCAGGAGGGTGTAGGAAAGCCATAGACAGTCACAGCGTAAATGTCTCTGAACTTAGGGGCAATAAAATACCTTTCTGCTTCAGACCTGCCCTTCCACTAGAGCACCTAAACAGATCGATCGGAGGAGCACAACAGTCTGAAGCCAGCGTGAGGACCTTTTAAACTAAGCGAGGTGCCTTAACCAGCAGGTTCCACACCTTCCCAGGCCCAGGGATGCACACTACCAAGGGGCTGGAGTTGAAATGGTGGCCTCAAAGACAGGTATCATAGCTGTGATTGCGACAACCGTGAGAGTCAATTTCATAGATGAACAGATATCGCTTACTATTTGAGTGAAGAGGATAGGTACATAATGGTGCATTCCTGCTTCCGACTCCTCCTCGTCTGTCTCGCTTCGGCCTGTCCCAGCAGCATTGTGTGGGGCTCCAGCAGTTCCACTTCAGTCCTGGCGAATACCTTCCACAGCAGTGTGCAGGTGCCGAAAGCGCCTTTCTGGCCTGATGAACTTCCAGGAGCTCACTGGATTTGGGAGTCTGCAGAGAAGACTTTAGGGACGTATACTTTTTTAGAGCTGTTTCCACTGACAGATGCGATACAGAGCAAGGTCAATCGAGTAACTGTGCACATCGCAGCAGACGACTACTACAGCATTTCCCTGAACGGCCACACCATCAGCACCACTGCAGGCCAGCCTTCAGACCCGCCCGCCTCCTACGACCTCACTCCCCACGTCCTCTACTCCACTGCAGCTAGTCCTGTCATGAACAAACTCAAGGTCATGGCTACGAATGTGGGCGGCTTTGCTGGGGTTATGTTTAAGGTCGAAGTCACTCTAAAGGGCTAGTAAAATAGCAGGAAGTGGGTTTCCTCGATTAGTCTCCAGGACAAAAGATGTTGGGACTGTGGAGGGTGGGGTTGCGCGCACTCACAAAAACCCCAGCGGAGTATTTAGCCTTGGCCTCCCTGCCCCAAGCTCAAAGTCCGGACCAACTGTCCTGGCTCTCCACGAATCTCCCCTACTTCAGCACTGCACAGTTCATTGCACTCCTGCGCTCCCACTCACCCCACACCCTCTCTCCTGCACTCGCACCACTGCTCCAGTTCGAAGCCTTCTCTCGTCTGCAAGCCGCGAAATTCCGCAACTGGACCTTTCTGTTTCATCTCAGCAGACTCAGTGAGCGCTACGAAGAGCTGGGAATCAGTCTCGTGCCAGCTTTCCAGGCGCTTACCAAGGAACACCTATCGAAGCAATTCCTCAAGTCCATGAGTTTGATGCAGGCACAGCAGATTCTCAGTGCTCATTTGCACCTGCTCTATCCTGCCAAAATCAAAGACCTCTCCTTCCCCACTCCGTCCGGACAGGACCTCTTCGACCTGGCCTCTGAAGTGCTCGCTCCAGCTATGTCATCTGCCTCCGACGCTTTTATCCCCGAGTGGTACAACATCCTGCGAGTCTACATCCTGGGCGACAAGGGTTCAGAGGACTTTCGCAGAGGCCTAGAAAGCCTGGTGTTTGAACGCTTGGCTGCCCTGCCTTTACACACACTAGTCGACCTGCCCTTCCTCTACAAGGACAGGATGTGCTTCGACTACCATTACATCATGACCAAGGTCACAGGTCCGTATGTGCAGGAGGTCATAAGAAGGTTTCACTTGCTGGACGCGAGACAAGTGGGACTCGTAAGCTACCGTCTTTGGTGGTCTCTGGGGAAATACGGCGTCTACTATAGTGCTGAGTTCACAGATAAGCTGGTGCAGCGAGTCAGTGACCAGGCCTGGCTGGCACTCACAGCTCCCAGGAACCAGGTCTTTTTCGCTAGCAACGTCCTCATCTACCTCTGCAATGTAGGACTGCCCTTTGGTCCTGTGCTGCTGGACCGACTGCTCGACCTACTGCTTCAACACTGGACCTACCTCGACGCCAAGGAAGTGGCTCAGCTGTGCCATGCTGTAGCTCGGCTTCACTGCGTTCGAGAGGATTTCTGGGCGTTGGTGACCTCTCACATACCCGCCATAGTGCAAGACGAAAGGCACAGTGGCTACCTCTACTCCGCCTTACTACAGCTCCGCTTCGCTCACCCTACCCTGCACAGTCGTCTCATGACCTTGCCGGAAATGCAGGCCAGCTTCCCCACACTCAGCACAGTGTGGAAACAGCAGCGCACCAAAGACCTGACCCTAGCCAAGGAAAGCTTCCAGACTAAGCAAGTGGAAGCCTTCCTCTCAGCTCGCCAAGTCAAGTACCAGATGGAGTACTTCGACGAGTACTACATCGACGTGGCTGTGCCGGAACTCAAACTGGCGCTGGAGATTTGCGGCACGATGCACTATATCATGCCTATGAAAATGCTGAATGGAAAGACTCAGGCCAAGAAGTACGTGCTGGAGCAACTGGGCTGGCAAGTCGTCATCATTCCCTTCTTCCACCAAGGCGTAGAAGGCCGCTTCGAGCAAGTGCTCGACGACACACTAGGTCCTATTCTGCCTCCTAGCTCCTAAGATGTGCTGCCGTGGGAGAGATATATGGTAACTACTGCGTTACTGCAGTGCTTGACCTACCAGTGTGCATATCCGGCTCTACCACAAGGAGTGTGCATTGACAGGAACGACAGCAGGTACCTATTGTACCCCTGTCCTGTTGACTTGCCTTACTGTCCTGTGGACTTCTACGGAGCCAAATCCGCCTGCACCGCTGAGCCGGAACCCACAGCACTGCCCGCCTACATTGGAGACTCTTGCTCAGTTCAGTCTCCCTGTATGCTTGGAGTGTGCACAGCAGGTGTGTGCACAGGCAGGTCAGAGAGAAGCAAGTGTTCCTCACATGAGCAGTGCGGACTGGGCTTGCGCTGTGTGTCTGGCTCTTGTGCTCCGCTGCTGCCTGCGGAAGCCTGGGGTTGCAGAGCGGATGAAGACTGCGAGTTGGCCTCTGGCTGCAATGCCCTGCAAGGAGTTTGGAATGGCACTTGCGTTCCCTTTTACTCCATCGGTAACGGTGGCATCGTTACTGCTTGTTTGAAAGGTCAGTCCCCACTGTGTCACTCAGGCTACTGCCTTTCTAACAACGAGAAATACCCAGCTTTCCACTGTATCGATGCTCCAGCCTCGGTTCTCGCAATGCCAGCGACTTGCACTAAAGACGAGGACTGCAAGGGACAGAGTTACCCCTGGACTTTCCACTCCACATGTGAGTGTGGCTACACAGCAACAGGCACTGCCTACTGCACACCTCTGCCGGGCGACCCTTCGGGCTTGGCCTTGACTCAGTCCTTACGAGAGCTAGCAGCACGAATCCGAGGCAGTGGCTGCCACACTGTCAGGAGGTGGCAGGACGACTGTCTGCGCAAGATGGACTCTGCACTCTTCCAGGAGTACGAGCGGAACCGGCTGCTCTTCTCTCTGTACGCGAAGTTTCAGGGCAACGATGTATGCGTGAAGAGAATTCTGACTCGAGAGTATTGGAGTTGGAGCCGAAGCCTGAGTATCGGTTTAGTGCTTGTAAGTGTCTTAGCCTAGCTAAAGCGAACTAAGGCGGACAAGTTCGGCAAGCACACCGACCCCACCCACGAAATATCGAAGAACTTCCCCATCACTTCCACCTTCGCAGAGGAGCAGCTGCTCAGTAGGGTTTCGTTCACACTCAGTATCAGCGGCAGTTGCGCTAGTCCTGAGGACAGCTTCTTCGCATTCTTCAGACTCTTGATTAGCAGGAAAGGCGCTCTCCGCTCGATGAACCGCCGAAGGGAAGTGAGAGTGGAAGAAGGCAGTAGGTCCAAATCGTCGAGGCCTAGCTCCAGGTGGCCTTCACTCAGCAAAGTGAGGAGAAACAGGAACTGCTCGTGTCCCCGCAGACGACGCTTAAGGGCCCAGGCCAGCATTTCCCGGTAGAAACGCCACATGCGCACCTTCACTTGCAATTCCAGCCCGTCTAGGAAGTGCTCGAACAGCAGTCTATCTTCACCCCAACTCATGGACTCGGGAGAGGCCTCCATCTTGACCCCCACTTCCACTGTTTGCTCGAATTCACAAGCTGTCAGCAACTTGCCGAAGTGACTGTACTCACTCTTCAGCTGCTCCAACATCTGTCCCCCCTGACTCATCAACCCCACTACCAGTTTATCATCCACCAGCGACACCTTCGCATACACCTCACTCACGAGAGCCGCTCCAGCACGACTGGTATCTGCAAGTATGCGCAGTCCTTGCTGTACGTAGGTATCCACTGTGGCACGCAGAGCCTCAGCGTCCACTCCTTCGTTAATTTTGAGCGCCACAATGAACATAATGTCTTTGAGGTCAGCCTCAGGAGCGAGTGCAGAGAAGGAGTTGGCCGAACCTACAGAGAGCGCTAGGCGGGCCTGCAGTCCTGGATGCTCCACCAGGCCCGAACTCAGCTTGAAGCTGAACTGACTCTGTTCAGAAGACTGCGTTTCAGTCGAGCCCATCATGCGCCGCACATCCGGGCCGTACTTCGCCAGAAAGCCCTTGACCTTCGTGACTCTGGAAGTCAGTTCTTTCATCAGCTTGGCCTTACCCTTCCTCCCCTTCAGCCACCACTTCATGAACTCTTCCCTGGAGATCTTGCCGTCCTTGTCCGTGTCCACGTCCTCCATGATGACTTGCAGTTCTTCCGAAGTCACAGAAGTGCCCAGTTGAGAAGCCATCGCTTCGATTTCGTGCACGTCGATAAAGCCGGACTTGTCCTTGTCGAACTCCGAAAACACGTTTCCCACAAGCTCCACCAAGCGCTTTTCCTCGCCCTCCACCAAGCGATTAAGTGCGTTCAGGTCTCCTAGGTCGTCCGGGGTCTTGTACACCGCTCCTAGTTTCATAGCGAAGGTGAGCACTTCTTCAGAGGTAGGTGCGAGCACGTACTTCTGACTGCAGTAGCCGTAGCCTTGGCAAGAGTCCTGCACTGCCTCGATGTCTTGGGGCCCTGTGAGGACGACTAGGAGAACGTGCAGAGTCTGAGGCACCGGCACTGCCCAGTCAGGCAGTTTGAAGTAGAGAGCCAGTTGGGAGGGAGAGGGCCGCTCGGGGTGTCTGAAAGCAGCGCCCCGGGGCAGAGCGGAGGTGAAACCGAAGTTCTGGAAAGATTCTTCTGAAACGCCCAACACCAGAACACGGTACAGCTTGCCGCCTTGAGGCAGAGTAGAGTCTTCGCGCTCCAGCGCCCTGGGCATCTCCAGGCTGTTCATATACCTCAACACCGGGACTTCGCTGTCCATATTAGTGGTGCCTACTTATCCTTCAGTAGCACCGCCACTACAGGCCGAGCACACAGCACACAGGCAGTGCCTTGGCTCTGGACGCAAGCATCGCAGAGCTGGTGGCCACAGGAGAGCAGGCGACTGCGTGCTTTGCTTTGGCAGTTGTAGCACTTCGCCCGCTTCTCCATTTCTTCAATGCGGCGCTGAGTTTCCTTCAACTCCAAGTCACACCGCAGCTTCTCTTGCTGCGCAGCCTGCAAGCCCTCTATCATTTCATGTGTCACCTTGCTCAGACGTGTCCTTAGCAAGTCACTCAGAGACAGTAGACTCACCTCTTCCCTCTCTGCTGGCCTTTTCTCCTCCTCGCGGTCGAAGCCTGTTTGCTCGCCCAGCTCCTGCTGTATGCAGACAATGTTAGGCGCTGCCGTGCGGAGCTCGTTGGTGTCGTGAGCATTAGGACAGTGCAGGCCCAGCAGACATATTCCCAAGAGATTGCGTCTGTGGGGACAAAATGTGGTGCGGTAGCGGGTAGGGTGGTAGTGCTCCTCGAAGGGTGTGTTGGCCAGGGTGCAGGTGGCACCAGAGCAGAGCTGGTCACCTTTGCAGCGTATGCTTTTGTAGGACCACAGGCCGTTGGACTGGAGGGTCAGTGCTCGTCGCTGGTCGTCTGCGGAGTGGAAGTCGAAGCAAAGATCCGGGTCACACGCAGCGCGGGCACAGGGCTGCACCTTATAGAGCCACAGGTACACAGCGTCTCTCGGCTTTTCCTGTGGCAGCCACTGTATCTGTTCCTCTGGAACTGCCCTGCTTCCCACTAGCAGCCGCCACAAGGTCTCTCTGCACCCCACTTCCCGCACTAGTTTTTCCACCTCTTCCTTGTGCTCTGGAAACCTTCTCAGCAGTTCCACGCGCCCATCAAATTGCCGCGGCAGCTTCTTCCGGTTCCACACCAGACTGCCTGCCATACTCTATCTAGCATATAACTAGTTGGCCTTGGGGAAGTGCATCTATTGCAGATCGTCATTGTTCACATGCACCAGGGAAGCAGACTGAGAGTTATGTTGAAGCGGGAAGCTGATTTGTAGTCCACAGCCTTCTCAGTGCTGAATTCGCAGAACAGCTATCAGTTGATTTCCTGGCTGGTGGTAAGCTGAAGCCTCGTATGTCCACCCTAGGCCAAGGACTTGCCTTATCCCGCTTGAATTGCAGTGTAGGAAACTCCATAGCGAAGTGCTGTACGAGTCATAGGCAGAGACAGTGAATCTCATTTCATTGTAAAAGTCGCTATCCAGCAGTCCCTTCTTGCTCAGTGCATGTGCGTTCACAGTAACTCCATCTCCCCACTTGAGACTGCGCAAACCACCATGTGATGAATAATCGCCTGCTATTGACATATCCTAGTCATATCCCTGTATTGGCAACTGCCACTTCTGTTGACCCATTATAAGTCAAACACTGCAGCCTTGCTCGGCAGGCAGAGAGATATCAGCGCAAGCAGACCTCAACAATCTTTTTCTGTTGGAACTTAGTTCCGAAGCAGTCAGTTTCTCTTCTAACCATAAAATATGAGTATTCCATCGACACCCGGGAGCCGAAGCAAGCCCAGAGTTCCTCTGGCCCAGAACAGACCTATCAAGGCCACATCTCCGCAGGCACTTACCGAACTCGTGGAACCTCCAGGGCCTAGCCACTTGGAGCTCCTGGGACTAGTGAAGGGACAGCTGAGAGCTGCTGAGGAGGCAGTGGACAAGGTGGTCGAGGAACTAGAGGAAGTGAAGAAGGACTTGAAGCTCCAGATCGACTCTGAAGAGGGAGGCTTGCGAGTGACAGGTGAGAAGCAGGCTGCAGACCAAGAAGACCCCACAGACGTTCTCTTCGCTGCAGTGAGAGATGCAGTGGCGGAGGCGGATGAAACTGTGGACCGCATATGCTACCGCAGTCGCCACCTCACAGGTCCGAAGGGAGTCACTGCGGTGCTGGAGAAACTCGCAGATGACGTCTGGCGCTACGTAGCTGAGAACTTGGACAAGCCGCTGACCTCTCGACTGGTGCGAACTTTGAATGCACTGTCGGAGTTGAAGCCGAGTGTAGAGGCTGTGAGTACTGCGGTGCATACTGCCAGTGGACATGTGGAAACCATCATAACTCAGCAAACTGCCTCCGAGGCTGCACCTCTACCCTCTCCTACTGGGTCAGGGAAGACACCTAGAGATGAACTCGCAGCAGAATTGCAGGCTGAGGGACAGCGGATGCTGGGGTCGTTCCAACGCTATGCAGGGAGCAAGAAGACTGACAAGTCCGCCTTGCCTGACTTTCGAAGCGAGATGGATGACATTCTCACCGACATGGTCACCACAGTGCAAAGCACCAAGTCCCCAAGCGGCTTCAAGGAAGACACGGAAGGGTGGAAGCTCAAGAAGGAAGTAGCGCGCATACGCCAGCGCATACAGGGACTGTGCAAAGCACTGGCTGAGGCGGAGCAGCCTGAAAGCACCAAATCTCGCAGACAGCCTTCTCTCGTGTCTGAAGATTTCGAACGATTCAGTGAGCAGAGTGAACGGTCCTCACTGCGCCCCCACTCCTACCACTCCTCCCTAAGTCTGGAAACTGAGGAACTGAAGAGTGAGATTTCCCGACACCTCACTGAAACCAAACAAGACGTCATGTCTGCCCTCAAGGAACACAAGGTGGGCATGTCCAGTATGAACCAGGTGCAACTGGCTCTACAGATGAAGCAGGAGTCCATCAACAACGACCTCGCGGAAATCAAAAAGCGCCTCTTTGCCGTCTTTCCCGCTGCACAAGAGAAAGGCAAGGCAGTGGACATGTCGAAAAGTATTACTCTGTTGAAGAGCTTTGCACCTGAAATCCGAGCCTCCACTGACATGGACTTCCTGGAGAAGTTCACCAAACTAGTGGCGAGGGAACGACGCGAACAAGAGGCTTTTCTCACTGCTATCCGTAACGAAGGTTACAGCTGTGCTTCTTTGGACGAGTCTATCAAGGAGTTCGCTAAATTAAAGGCTGAGAATGCCTGTCTGCAGGATGCGCATGAAGAAGACGTGCTCAACTTTATTCGCCTGCAGAGTGAGTACGAAATCGAAGGAGATTACCAGAAAACCCGCAGTGACCAGCTCGAGGCAGAGTTAACAACTCACCGGCAGACCGGAGGAGTCGTCGATTCAAGAGAATTGACAGCTTTGCGGGCCCAAGTCCAGGAACTAACCACTGAAAACGCTCGTCTGAGAGGAGACGCTTTCGACCTTAGCATCGTGGAACCCACCACCAGCATGGATGACGACTACTCGAAGAATGACGAAATGGCCTTTCTGAAGCTGCAATTGCACCAGCGCCAGGACCGTCTGGCTCGTCTCGAGGAAGAAAAGACCGGCCTGGAGGAGCGCATTGCCTCTATGGCTGCCAGTCCCGCTGACATGATGACACTCGTGGAGAACCGCAAGAAGTATGAGAGAGAAGCGGCAGAGGTGCGGAAGCTGTCCAGACAAATCGATGGCGAAGCCACAGAGTCAGTAGCAGGGCTGGAGTTGAAGCAGGCGAATGAGAAACAGGCAGCGCAGCTAATGGTGCTGCTCAATCTGACCGGGCCGTTTGAGATCTGTGGGACAGTGAACTTCAGTGGCGAGGAGTGGGCGCTGGTGAAGGTGGGCGAGGGCTTCACCTGGGTGCGGACGAACTTGGAGCGGTACAAGCTCAGCAACGAGGAAATGCTCTCGGAGCATCTGCAGGCCGCCAACCTGCTCAAAACTCACTCTCAACTGCCCAAAAACGTGGTTCTGGCCCTTGGCCAGCTCCTCATCGGTCGCTAGTTCCTAATAGAAATATGAGTGAACACAAGAAAGCGGCTACAGTAGTGGCTGGCGGCTGCTGTGGCTTGTTCATCCTTGGCTTTGTAGTGTGGGCAGGCATATATTTCGGTATTTACCACCCCTTACTGCGGAAGGACTGGATGGACTCCCTATGTGTGGTGACTGCTATTGAGCATTATCAAACTGGCTATACAGCCACCCACCTCTACACCCAGTACAAGCTTGCAGTGGAGGTGGAGGGGAGGGTGCTGCCGGCCTATGCCTGCGAGTCCTCGGAAAACCGCTCGGAACTATCCTCCTACTACTACGACAACGCCTACCCCTACCAATACAAAGAGTGCAGCAAGGCCTATGTGCAGCATGGAGTCTGTCGGTCTGGCCAAGTCTTCCTGCCGCGCTGGATGTGTCTGGGCTTCAAAGGCATCCCGCAGTACCAAGTCGGAGACACAGTGGAGTGCAAATACACTGTCAATGGTGACAAAGACGCAGAGTCCTTCTCATACCCTCGTGACGGCAGCGACTTCATTGAAGTCATTTTCACCTCTTCGCTATACATTCCGCAGGGTGACTATATAGCGTTGTGGGTGATTCCATTTGGACTGATGTCAGTGCTGCCCTGCTTAGTCATTTGGTGCTGTCTCGGACCAGTAAGGCTGGGGTGGCTGCTGAGCGAGGAGAGGGATAAAGTGCTGGACTTCGGAGAGCGGTTTCTGCTGTGTCGCCGGAAAAAGCGTCCTCGCTGTCTGCGAGCCTTTGGAGCGGATTTGGATAAAATCGAGCCTCAGCCTATCCTTATGTGGCTTTTTACCATCAAGAAACTACCCCAGCCCTTCCCTATGAAGCGGACACTCGTGCGAGAAATCGCTGACTATCTAGCATAATAATGACTAGTGAGGTGCTGCTTTCCAAGCAAAAGCTGCTGCTGTTGGACTGCTTCTCTCCTGATTACTACGTACTGCGACTAGGGCCCGAGGTGCGGCTGCCCGCCACAGTGGTTATTTCAGTGGATTGCCAGGAGGTGACAGTTAGTCCGGAAAGGGTGGAGTTCAGGAGTGTGGAGCAGCGGGTGGAGCTAGTCGTAGCGGCTGTGCAAGAGCCCAAGACTCCAACCTTCAAACTTTCCCACAGAGTGAAGGACGGGTCTGCTACAGTGCTAGAGGGCTACTATTTGACCAAAGCAGCAATGAAGATCTACTCCTGTGGCTTCGACCATCACTACCAATTAGCAGCCTCCTCCTGCTTGCGTGATTTCGTAACGGAGTACCACATTGGCTCCAGGGAAGACTCATGTCGGCCGATCCCTCAAGTTGTGACTAGCAACGAAGCAGCACGGCGAGGAGAGGTGTGGACTGGCCTGGCCGCAGGGGACTCTCACGTCCTAGCGTGCACTAGCCAGGGCAGAGTGCTTACTTGGGGACTGGGCGGAAGTGGACAGTTGGGAGTCAGTCCTGCCACTACTTCCCAACTTGCAGCACAGCTGACTACTGAATTCAACTTCAAAGTGAGAGCCACAGTAACCAAGGAAGACGCAGAGGAGAGAATGGGCAACTGCGTGCCTATCCCTACCGAAGTCCCAGGACTGCAGAGAGTTGTGCAAGTGGCTTGTGGCGCCCGGCACTCTCTGGCTCTCACTCAGGACTATTCAGTGTTCGCATTCGGAGAAGGGAGTGCGGGACAGCTGGGGCTGGGCAGGCCGCAGGACCAAGTGGAGCCACAGCTGGTTCAGCATTTATCTCCTTTCAATATTGTCCGCGTATCAGCAGGCAGCTACACTTCCTTTTTTCTCGACTCCCAAGGCCGTCTCTACAGCTGTGGGGCTGCAAGCAGCGGAGCCCTAGGCCACGGCCTCCAGGATCAGTCTCTGCCCTCTATAGTGCCGGGCCTTACTTCTATTCACTGCTGTTCTAGTGGAGACTCACACACAGGAGTTGTGACTGCCACTGGTGTACTTGTAATGTTCGGCTCCTCTGAGGATGGTCGCTTAGGCAGCACAGACAGTACCCGAGTCGAGCATACATTAGACTCATTTGGTGGACAGAAGGTGCGCAGTGTGTGCTGTGGCAAGCGACACACACACGTTCTAACCGAGAACCTAGACGTGTACTCCTTTGGAAGCAATAGAAACGGCCAGCTGGGCCTAACACGTAGTGACCACCATCCGCTATTTCACCCCATCAGAAATGACTACTTCACTGGAAAGGCAATTTGCTACCTGGCTGCAGGGGCGGACCACTCCCTCGCTCTGTCTCTCAACGGTCTGATCTATTCTTGGGGTAGCAATGAAAAGGGACAACTGGGAGTCAGCACTGCAGGGAAAGACTTCAAAAGCGTGGGCTTGCCATGTCTACTGGAAGGCTACTTGCGGGAGCCTGGGACTTTGATTGCCTGTGGACTGAAGTCCTCCTACTTCGCTGCAGCCAACGCTCTCCCAGACTCCAACTCCTATGTCTTCGGCCTCTGGCGCATGAAGCTGCTGGAAGACCAGCGCCGCACGCAACAAGAAGCCAGCTACCGCTATTCCCTGTCCCGCAGAGACCTCAACCTTGCAGTCCTCACCAAGCGAGTGCTGCAGGAACGGGAGTCCTCACTGCGCAGACTTACAGGCTATCGAGCGCAGCGGGGAAGTGAGGGCAAGTCTGAAAGTTACTATGAGTTTTGGAACCAACAGACGGGACTCACACTTGAGGACGAGGGGCGAATGGTGTACACCTACGACCAGCCTACGCATTGCCAACGACAAGGAGGCGTGACAGTGACCGTTTTCAAGGGCTTTCAAAGGAGTGAGGAAAGCAGTCCTAGCAGGGTGGAGGGACTGTACAGTGAGTGCAAGGAAGTGAAGCATAGGGTGAAGCGCTATGCCACGCTCAAGACCCAGTCTCTCTTCTCGCCTTTCGGACTCTCCCCCAACCCTATGCTGCTGGGGCCTGGCAAGCAATAGTGTTTAAAGTGATAGAGGGGAAGCACGCTTGCACTCCCCTCCTTTGTGCAAAGGTGTTGACTTTCGCTCTAACATTGTCAATCGCTCCTTGATGCTTTTTAACTCCTCGGTTAGTTTCCTTTGTTCTGTTCTTAAAGCGTCGACTTCCTTGTCCTCACTCCGCTCTGCAGGCAATAGAGGAGTCATTGGGTCTAGAGACGTGGAAACGCCTGAAAACCCTAAAATTCTTCCGATTTCCCGCTTTTTGGCTTCTAAGCTACTGAGCATAAAGGAAAGTCGCAGAGGGGCTGTTGCTTGTGTCCTTTCTGTATCATTCTGTTTGAAATGAGGCGAGTTAGAGGGCTTTGCAACTTCCATTCTTCTCTGGTATGTCTGCATGTCCGCCCTCAACTTCTCCAGCTTCACTTCGAATTCCCCTGCTAGTCCTCCTTTTTCTCTTGCTGCAGGCTCAGACGTAGGTTTCATTAGGATAGCCGTAGGTAAACGATATCGACTAGAGACGATAATGGGGAATAAACCCGGGGCGCAATACGATGTGGTGACCCACAGTCCGAAATTCACCCATGCAGCCTACTTCAAGACCAAAGGCCCAGTGCTACTGGCCTGCATTCTGCATCCTGAGGAAGCAGGGCTGGCGGACGCCTCGATGCACCGTCTGCTCATCATCACTCGATCTGGCTTTCAAGTGTATGACCTGCGATCTGGCCACCTGCTGCGCTCTCTGCCTACTCCTGTCTCCCGCGCCTCTGTAGGAGTGGCGATAAACCAACGAAAAACAATCGCACTAGTGGACTTGAAAGGCACTCTGCAGGTCTACGAAGCCTCTCAGCTGAAGAAGTTACAAGAAGTGCAGAGCGAAGAAGAGGTGTCTGTGCTTAAAATGCTGCCAGATGGGTACTTAGTGTACGGGTCGAGCAGTGGCAAGGTGAGGATGGTGAGTGCAGCGGATGGCGCAGTGCAGGTCATACCGTGTGAGTTCCAAGCCAAAGCTCTGGTGCTGTATCACCACAAAACGCTTGAAAAGGACGCTATTCTGGTCGGGTTTGAAGCTGATGCTTCTCAGAAATCCTCCCTGTTCCTGTTCAGCCACGTGCGCGCCTCGAACCCGTTCCAGCAGGCTCTCACCTACCCAGACTTAGTCGGGAGTTGTGGAGACATCGCAGTGATTGACTCTGAGGGAGTCGTACTAGCGCTGACGAAGGGCACAGCCACTCTCACAGTGTGGGACTATGAAAGTTGCGGACTGTTACTGGCGCTCAATTTAGTGCAGGGCGTGCAACTTTCGAGAATTCTGGTGATCGGAGAAGCGACTCCCACAGGGAAAGTGAGACTTGCACTAGCCGGAGCCACAGGGTTGATTACCGGCGTCTTTGAAATTGGAGAAGACCGAGTGAATTGGACACAGAAGGCGAAGTCAGAAAGCAGTGCAGCGAAGATCAAGCCAGGGGCAGTGACTTCCCTGCAGTTCGAAATGGCTATGCACTTACTGGTATATGGGGATGACAAAGGACAGGCATGGGTGCTGGAAGGTCCTGCGCCCATCGTGGAGCCAGCTGTCGAGGCCCAGGAGCTAGAGGTAGAGCCGCAGGCGCCAGGAGTAGAGCCGGAGGCACCTCATGAGAGTGCTAGTTAAGTAGCTTTGCGTCCTCCCTCAGAATATGTCAGAGAAGCCTCCAGGTTCGAGCAGTTCTGTCTCGACTGAAGACGACACTGAGAAAGAGCGTCTGCGTCGAGAGTTGGAGGAAGCGCAGAACATGATCCGCACTCTCCAACTGCAGCTCAACGCCCAGAAGGAGCGTCCTAGCAAGTTGCCAGTCCCTCCCCGTCCCTCCGAAAAGCCAGCCGAGGCTTCCACAGAGGCCTCCTTCGAAGAAGTCAAAGCCCCAGCTCCCAAGCCCGTGCGCACTGAAGTCGGCGTCTCCTACGACTCTTCCAAAATGCGTTCGACTCTCAGCCACATCGACATTGAGGAAATGTGCAGATGTCTCAGTAAGGCGGTGCACAGACATATCCTGCATGCGAAGGATGTAGCTACGGCTCGGGACACGAATTCCGGGGATAGTGGGGTGCGCACGTCTGTTAACTCTGTGCCTTTTGAAGCGGAGGAAACAGAGGTCCTGCAGGAAGCGGGGGAAATCAAGGTTCCCAGAGGAGCAGAAGAGTTGTTTATGCTGGCTTTTGGGGACGAACGAGCAGTACCAGGCAAAATCCCTGACGAGACGCAGATTTACTACTTCTGCAAGAACGTGGTGATAAAGTGCCGGATGGAGAAGGAGTGCTCAGTGGTGTGTTTGATATACATTGAGCGACTTATCAATAAAACAGGGCTTTACATCACTGAACTCAACTGGAAGAAACTCATCTTCACATCCCTCATCCTTGCTTCGAAGGTGTGGGATGATGAGTCTTACGAAAACACCCACTTCGCCCGAGCTTTCACAATGTATGAACTACGCACCATCAATGACATGGAGCGCGTATTTCTCGACTTAGTGGAATACAACGTACACGTACTAGGCAGCGAATACGCCAAATACTACTTCGTATTAAGGACGTTAGCTGAGAAAAGCAACCGCAGCTTCCCACTTCGACCTATAGACGTCGACAAAGTCAGGAAGTTGCAGAGTAAGGCTAGTTTGGTGGAAGACACCCTCAGGAGTAGACACGAGAAGGCTGGGCCGATCACTTTCTAGCATTAGTATATGGGAGAAGTCCCGAATAGCTTGAAACACAGGGAAAAGGCTGTGGAGGCTTTGGAGAGGTACGTGAAGGAAGGCGGAGAGCTTTACAGTGCCCTAGAAGAGGTACAGAGGACTGTTTTTACCTGTCAAAGCACTGGACCAGGGGAGCATGTGTACGCAGTATTGGGGAAATGTGTGCAAGTCTGGTTTTCCATGCACGCGGGAAATGTGCATCTCGTGCACAAGGAAGAGCGTTCCAGCGTGTTCCAAGCAATGAAGTGACTCTGCTCCGTTGCTTCTGGAAAAGGCTTCGGATATAGGCAGAAAGAGGTGCTAATACAGCAAGGCTGCGACCCAACAGTCCTGTTCTCTGAGTATAGCAGAGATATGACAAGCCTGCTGAAGAAGGCTGTAGGGGAGGAAAGGACTGCTTGGCCTGTAGTGGCGGAAATGCTGGATCAAGTACTACCCAGCTTAAAGAGTGAATCGCTATATAGGAAGTTGGCGAGACGGATAGAGAGTCTCAGGCTTGAAGAACTCCTTCTGCCAGAAACGCTTTCAGTCCTTTTCCAGTTCTACTACACGCGTTCCCAACTTGCTTGTGCAAGTCTAGATGTACTCATTCGCGCAATCAAACACCACCTCACTATCCCAGAACTAAGGGCAAAAGCGGTTCAGCTGGCGATTCCTCTGATTAGTGACTGCACGAGGTCAGGAACTTCCTCCATACACGCACTGCCTATATCAGACCTATTGGCTGTATGCGGAAGCCTTGAAGACGCTTTGAAGGTAAGTATGTTGGAAGCTGTACTTGAAGGGGAAGTTTACAAAGAGCTGCATAGTGAGTTAGCAGTGCTGCTAAAGCCACTACTGAATGCCGCAGTACTGAGACAGGTCGTGCATATGAGCAAGTGGAAGTGGGTGGAAGGACTGCTGGGTCTGGGCTACCGTCTCTCGAGTCTCCCTACAGAAGAAGCAGTGAAGTCAGTGTTCACAATGGCGCTGCAGAATGGAGTTTCTATGCAGGTTTTACCCTTTTTTGACCTGTTCGTGCCTGGGACTTCAGACTCCTTCCAGTTTTACATAGAGGGCTTTTCAGTGCCCCATCAGCTCCAAGCACTGCAAATTGTATGTCTCCGGAGCAAGAACTGGGCATGCGCCAGTCTGTGCCTGCAGTCCGTGGTCCAGTCCAAACACCCCCTTCTGTGGGGCATTTGCCAGCGGAGACTGTGCATCCTGGCTTTAATTCGCAGACAGGGTGCTATTGGCCGCCTGCCCAAGGCACTACTCCGCACTCTAATCACCAAGTACCTCTAGCCATTAGCACTAACAGCACCTCCTCACCCAGGAAGGACGGTCTGAGTCGAGACGAAACCAACAAGGTGCTGAGTCTGCTGAAAGGCCTGGAGCAGCAAGAAGAAAGCCTGGAGTTCCTGCACCCAGTGGACCACGCAGGCCTGGGACTGGACGACTACTTGACCATAGTCACCACGCCCATGGACCTGTCCACTGTGCGGAAGAACGCTAAGGGCGGGAAGTACGGGGATGTGAGGGAAGCGCTGGCGGACGTGCAGTTGATATGGGAGAACTGTCGCAAATACAACCTCAGTGACTCCTTGATTGCCAAGCAGGCGGACATCATGGAGCACCACGCCAAACGCATATGTCAGAAGCTGAAGCTGGACTACTCCGCTGCCAGACGCAGAGAAGCAGCCACCGGCACTGTCACCCACGCCGAAAAGGTGGAGTTCTGTGAGCGGGTGAAGCAGGCGCCCCACGAGACCTTGGCGAGAGTAGTGAAGCGAGTGCAGGTCATTTGTCCCCGAGCCTCGGAAGTGCTGCAGGACGACAAGGTGCAAATCAGAGTGGATATGTTGGATAGAACGGCTTTCAACGAGTTGCTGGACTTGGTGTGTGAGGACAGTGGGGAGATTGCGGAGGTCGGACAGAAGCGGCAGCGCGGCAATGAAGATAATGGAGAGACCGGCAGGAAGCCTTTGGTCGAGTAGGTAGTCCTAATGGGGTTGAGGGCGATTAATGGAGTATAATGACAGAGGAAACGCTGTTTACGAAGATCGGCGGGCAGGTGAAAGCGGACAAAATCGCTGATTTGGTGCTGGATAAAGCCTGCGACGACCCTCGTCTGTGCAACCGCTTCGCAGGCAAGGACATGCCGCATATCCGAGAGCAGGTCAAACTGTGTCTTTCCCATCTATGCAAGAATGACCCGCTGCCCAGTGACCTGGACCTGGCCAGAGTCCACCAAGGCCTGGGCATCACGCCCGAGGAGTTCGACCTGGTGGTGTCCTTCTTTGACAAGATGACCTGGGAGGTGGGGTGCACGCAGGACGAGTCTTCGCAGGTCGCAGCCCTCGTCAACTCCCTACGAGACTCAGTTATCCGCAAGTAGATAGCTCTGCTATGAGACTTGCAATGGGTGTTTCCACCTAGTTCAAAGGGGAAATCTCTCTGGACGGTGGTATAGATGTAGTTGAAAAACCTCAAAATGCATTACATTGACAACTTGCCCAAATCAGTTTTTTGCCTCATTCAATAGCGCCCATCGCATTCTTCAGTCTCACATCCATACTATCTTAATGCTTAATATTCGTTATTGGTTGTCAGAGACTGCATAGTCCATTTTGCCCACAACTTTGTAGCGTTTTCGGTAGATGTCCTCCCACTCTCGCAGGTTCTTCTTCGCCTTTTCTGTGAGATTGTCGAATTTCGGTCGGTCGGTGAGAAGTCGTTGACTGGCGAAGTCCATTGTGGCCAGAACCATCGAGGCGTCTTTTCCTTTGAGAAGGTGGTGCAGGCTGAGTGGGTTTTCATGCGGAGACTTGGACACGTCGAAAACCAGTCCATTGCAAGCCGTATAGCTAGTTCCATGACGGCCGTCGTGCCACTTCAAGTCTTCCTGCGTGAAGACTGCTTGCGACTCAGGAGCGAGTGGGCAAGGAAAGAAGCCTTCCAGGGCAATGTAGAGCAGCACTACTAGGAAAAGCCCAGCGACGTCTATGGCCTCTTCCATCAATATTTAGTATGGAAGCCAGGTCTAAAAATTACTATCCGTTACCCAGCTCGGGCATTCCATATATAACCATCGCCCTATCTGCGGCCTTTCAAAAGCCTGTATCGCTGGCTGTAGGCAGAAAGCTGAAATTCGCATTGGGGGAGTTCATTGCCACTGTGCAGTTGAGAATCTGGGACGAGGACTAAAATGGGTAACTGAGAAGCAGTCCTGGAAGCCATATTACGATGGACACTCATGTCACACGAATCATGCACTCAGCTTACTCAGGCTCTTCCCTCGCCTAGAACAGACTAGAGTAGAGGTGAATGTGTATTAAATTGGAGTTCTCTGACCAGGGTCCTAGGACTTCTGCTTGATTTTCTCAGTTTGATAGGTTTGCGGTTCTGCCGAGGCAGCAAGAAAGAACGAGGGTACAATTGTGCTCCGACTCGGAAACAATACAGTCTAGAGCCGATAGGCTAATCTGCGCGAACACTCAAATTTCCACTGTGTGCACTTCGCTAGATAAATCCGGGCTATTTAAAGCAATTAGGAATGATAGAGTTCGTGACAGGCAAAAGCCGCCCTTCTTCAAGCATTTTTCTGATTTTCTAGTTCTAGCAGAATCTGAAATTTAGACAGTGGGGACGCGCTTTGCTAATTTTCTTTAATCTAATACGACTTTGGCCTGGGCGGAATGACCGGATGCAGTTCGATATCTCCCCAGCCATTCTAGGTCTCTGAATTCAGACATGCCTGCAGAAGGCTGAAAATGGAAGGAATAAGCAGCCATCCAGGCGATGGCAGGCTTCAGTCCTGTGAGACTGCAAATTATTATCCAAAGTATCAGAGATTTTCACTATTTATATGAAATCTGCGGATAATCGGACTTAATCCACCTGAATCTCATCCCTCATAACCACACCTCTCAGTCATTTTGGCAAACACTTGCTCAAACAGGTAGCTGAGGGGAAATCCTGCTTCCGACTTTATGAGATTTGAAGCGTGCATCAGATTGTAACAGGACTGCACCTGCTACATCTCAGTCGCAAGGACTTCTCATAATTACTCAGTGGAGACCACTCTCAAATCGAAGCGGTGCAGAAGTAGCTGACCGCTAGGAAATAGTCCGGGTCGAAATAGGATTAAAGCTGTGGAAAGGACAGCGAGCTTGAGCGGTAGGGTGTTCACTTGGGCAGTGACCTGTGTATGGTTGAAGCGTTCCATATGCTTTCTATGGGCGATGTAGGTCTAATCGAACATTTTGATTGTGAAGACTTCGCTACTGTCGTTCCTGTCCTCGAGTGAAGCCACGCACAGAGCCTATATCGAGTTTAGCAATATGAACTGCTGCTTGCTCCCATATAAACTCTTCCATAGCTGCAACACCATTGAAGCAGCCGGCAGAAAGCAGCCTCAGCAGCCCATATATCAGTCCTATACCCGTCCCTTAGTTACCTTTTTCCTCAATGGCAAGGTGTCATCAATGGTCACAAATTGCCAAAGTCCATAAAGTCCGAGTTAGCTAAGCCTGAGTTGCTAAGCAGGGCAGTTTGACTTCTTCCCTGGTCTCCACTAGTACAGGCAGCACGACCTTGCCCCACCCAGTCGACGTCTCCTGGCCTTGACTGTGCGTTTCACCAAGGAGTTGAGCACTGTTCAACAGGTCCGTGAGCTTGAAGATGGGAAGACCGCGGGTCTCCAGACAGTGCTTGCGTCTATGGATAGCCAGTTGACTGCCCTGTCGATACCCGCCCCCGCAGATATCACATACAAAGGGCCTCGCCCCAGTGTGGATGTGCTGATGCTGGCGGTAATTCTGTCTCGAGGAAAGGACTTTGTGACAAGTTTCACACTCGAATTGGTGGAAGTCGGCATGGGCGTAGGTCATGTGCCTGCGCACGTTGTACTTCGAGGCATAGACGTGGGGGCAGTTCGGCACCTTGCAGCGAAAGCCTCTGTCCTTCATTCGATTGTTTATTAATGGCTCCCCCACCTCAAGGAGGATGGAGGCGCTGTGCCTCGATGCAAGGGAAAAATACGTCTACTATTAGCGCTTGAGACAGTCCTCAGTCCTGCCTGAGCTACTGACACCAACTTTAGTCTAAGAGAATGGCTGGGAGACGTGCATAGCCATCTACCAAGGAGGCGGACAAATTCCAATGCACTCGAAGCCAGGCCTTGCCAGTTGCAATAAGTAGAGCGAATTCCTCCTATCTGGCCTTTCCGCTCCTTAGCTCTCTCCTATCTACCCATTTCCCAAGTCTAAACTTCACTATGGCCGCAAAGGATCAAAACTCCCCTTCTGTCCCCGGCTGTTGAGAGGGGTAAACTGATTCTTACATGCTGGAGCGAGAATTTATACAGGGAAACGGCTTCAAGCGGCAGGAAAGAGGTGTTAATGTGCTCCGAATTATGATAATTTGAGTAATTGCAAGAAGTAATGATATTGGCAATTTGGGCTTTGCGCTTTAAGTTGCACAGATTTCATACGAAATTGTGCGAGTTTTTTTACTAACTTGTCACATCGATGAGGATATTAATAGACAAATTTGGGAAAGAAGGCGGATATGTAGGGGAAATAGGCGAACTTCATATAAGAAATACCCAACAAAGCGGCTAAAACCGGATTTCAGCTGCCTATCTATGGGGGATGACCATTTTCATATGATATCGATACGATTTAAGCAAAGTCCAGTGCAGGAATGTACGCTTAGTAGGCAGTTCCATATCAGGCCGAAATATACGCAAATTAACATACCAAAGCAGCTTTAGCCTACCAATCCCTACAGTCCCCCATTGAAATACAGAGCTAAGCAAGGAGTTAAGCAATTAGCCGCATGCGTTTTACCTTGCTCATAGAGCTGCTCTGCGCCACTCTTGCTAGTTGCCCACTTCTCCACTCGTACTGCTCCTTGTACCCTTTGCGTCCCTTTTCGTAGACTCCCCGCTCTATGTTGGTCAGTTTCCTGTGCACTCTGTGGTCGAGCTCTGCGGAGGTGTGGTCTAGGATGTAGTAGAACCGTGTAGACAGCGTCTCACAGAGGGTCTTCCTGAGGGCTGTATCTCCTACTGCCAACTTGGCGCCCATCTCGTAGTAAAACTCCCCCTTTTCAAACAGATTCACAATAGTGGCATCCGCAATGAGCGTGTTTTTGAACTGCTCTCCGTAGTGTCGGGGCTGCTCCAAACTTCCCGCCTGCACCTTTTCCAGGGCCGTGGCGAACCACCAGGGCACAATGGCCTTCTGTCCCCGCTTCAAGTCCGCCTCCAGACTTGAGCCGTGCAGGTGGCCGAAGCCGGGCAAGTCAGTCTCCAGGTGCACAGTGACGGCCTCTTCCTCGGCCAGGATGTCGTCGAGATCCCAGTACTTGGATTGCCGCATTATGGCGGGGTTTTGCAGGTCTGCAGGCAGAGCGCCCAATATGGCCTTGGCCTGGAGAGCCTAAATTAGTGCCTAGCGAGGAAGAACTGCAGCAGAGAGGCACTCGTCTCCGCCTCCACCTCCTGCGGGTTGTTGCGCTCTACTACGCCCTTCACCCGGGTAGCCAGGACCTTCCCCAGCTCCACTCCATACTGGTCAAAGCTGTTAATGCCCCATATGAACCCTTCCACTGCCACTCGATGTTCATACAAAGCCAGCAGTTGCCCACAGGTGTAGGCATTCAGTTCCCCGAACAACAGGCTCAAACTGGGCTTATCCCCTGGGAACAGCTTGTGAATGCGCAAGGCTTCAGGGCAGTTTTCGCTGCTCAAATCCTCCAGAGTTTTCCCTAGCGCCAAAGCGTCTGGCTGGGCGAAGAAGTTGCTCATGAGTTCGTTATGCGCCTCCGAGTCGTCACTTTGCGACTTGCAGAAGCCGATGAACTCCGCAGGCACAGTCCTGCCTTGGTGCAGAAGCTGGTAAAAGGAGTGCTGGCCGTTGGTGCCCGGCTCCCCGAACACAATGGGTCCAGTGGAGGGGACGGGCGTGCCACTAATGGAGCACTGCTTGCCGTTGCTTTCCATGTCCAGTTGCTGGATGTGGGCGGGGAAGCGGACTAAGGCTTGGCTGTAGGGGAGGACAGCGCGGGAAGATAGGCCGAGACAGGTAGTGTTCCATACGCCTAGCAAGCCCATTAGAATGGGTAGGTTTTGCTTGTAGTCTGTTGCGTTGGCGTGTGCGAGGAAGTGGTCGTCGATGGAACTCGCGCCTGCGAGGAACTGGTCGATGACTTCTCCGTACTGCAGGTACAGCGGCATCAGCCCCACAGCTGAAGACACTGAAAACCGCCCTCCTACCCAGTCCCAAAAGCCGAACACTCGCTCACTGTCCACACCGAATTCAGCAGTTTTCAACAAATTCGTGGAAACTGCGCATAAGTGACGTTTAAGCACCTCATTCGCAGGGTGAGTGCTGAGTCCCGCCAGCAGCCAGTCTCTAACCCGCTTGGCATTCATCATAGTCTCCGCAGTCGTGAAGGTCTTGGATATGATGACCACCAAAGTGCGACTGGGGTCCAGACCCTCAGTGGCGCGGATGAAGTCGACAGGGTCTACATTGGCTAAAAAGCGGAGAGTCCGGCCTTGGGCGGCCGCTCTAGCCACCTTCTCAGTGCGTAGCGCCTCAGCCACGAATTCTGGGCCTAGGTAGCTGCCTCCGATGCCAATGCAAAGCGTAGTCGTCAGTGTTTGTCCGGTGATACCCACGGACTCCCCACTGCGAACTGCCTGCGCGAAGGCCGAAACCCGGGCTTTCACCTGCAAGACATCCTGAACTATGGATTCTAGTGCAGGGTTCGCAGCACTCTTCATGCGTAAAGCCACATGCAGTACTTGCCTTTTCTCAGTCGTGTTGATGACTTCCCCGCGGAACATCGCTGCTATCTTCTCATACAGACCCGTCGCTTGCGCCAGTTCCCCTAGCAACTGCATGGTTTCCTCGTCCACTTTGGAGTGGCTGTAGTCCAGCAGGATGTCTTCGAAGCGGGCGGTGAGTTGCTGGTTCCTGCCCTTGTTGCTGAGCAAAGTACGCAGGTGCTGGGCTTGGAGCCGACTTGCCTGGGCGCCGAGTCTAGTCCACACCTCCATATTAGTGGACTTAGATTGGAGGGACTGGGCGGATAGCAGCTGTGTGCATGGATATATGGGAGTCTCAATTCTACAGCTAGGGACAGTGTTGTGGAAGTGCTTGGTTTCAGTCGAGTTGTAGTGCATTTACTTACTCCATTAGACAGCAAAGCAAGCTGGCAATTATAGCTTTTTAATGGATAGAAGTCTGGAATGTCCGATCTGCAATGAGGCCTTCGACACGAAGAAAAGAAGACCAAAGGTGTTAGACTGCGGCCACACCATCTGCCTTGCCGACTTAGCCAATATCAAAAAGGTGAACCGAGGCCTGGCCTGTCCTTTCGACAGCCGCATCTGCAAGAAAGAGCCAGACACCCTGCCCGACAACCACAGTCTCCTAAGCATCCTAGACGCCTCTGAAATCCGCTGCGGCCTGCACGACACCATTGCTTTCCGCTTCTGTATCGGCCACCTGGAGGCTATTTGTCCCAAATGCGACCATTCCCAGGCCTGCGAAATGAAGGTTCTGCCTATGGACTGGGCTGAAGTCAACCACGCACTAGTCGACCAAGTCGCTAGTCGATTCGAACAAGTCCGGGAGTGCGCAGACGAAGCCATCGAAGCCCTCGTAAAACGACGTTTCCACAATGTATTAAGGGAAAACCTCGCGCTTCTGCAAACGCTAAGACACCTATTGGAGCAATTTGAAGGCCTGACTTGCCAAGTGTGTGGCAGGCCAGCGAGTTCTTTGGTTCTAGGGACGTTTCAGGCCTATTGCTCGGTGCATGCGACTGGAGGCTTGGGGGATGGACAGACTTTTGGACTGAAGGGGAAGTCTGCGGTTGAGATTTGTGCGGAAGTCCAAAGAGTCCTTTTACAGGTTCTAAAGCGAGTGGACAGCTACAAACTCACCTTCGAGCAATTAACCCTGCTCGCAAGTCCACCCAGAGACGCCAAACAGCTGCAAGAGCTCGGCAAGTCTCTACTGGAGCTGGTGGCTTATAGTAAAGGGACGTATGAGGACTGCCAGTCGGACTTTTTCTGCCCTTTGTGTCGAAATGGCCTTAAAAAAGGAAGCGGGAGGGTGTTTTTGATGCCTTGTTTTGACGCTTTTCATGCGATTTGTCAGAATTGTGTGCAGTCCTTGCCGGACTCGGAAAGTGTGACATGTCCTTTGGACAGATCTGTCTACTTCCAAGGCGGCAAAAGCCTCAAAGCTCTGCCAGAACTCAAGCCCTTCCCACCCCGCCACGACAGTCTCCCAGTTTTCCCTGCCAAGTCCGCTCTGCCCTCCCAGTTCCCTTCAGAGCCTGCCTTTCCCCCTGCTGCCCTGCCTGCCTTCCCCGCCATTCCCCTCAAACTACCCAGCCAGTTCTCTGTTGGCACTCCTTTGCCTCCACTGGACCTGCCCTTTGACTGCTTCGTGCTCACCCGGTTTCCATCAGTCTTTCCGCCCGTGGATGTAGCGCCTGGGAACTGGCAGCCGACCCAGCGACCCTGGCATCAAAGCAGTAGAGAAAACCAAGTGGAAGCTGTCACTTTTATGTGCACAGAGACTGTCAGTTTCCTCGGCCTCACCGTTGCTGTTCCTATTGACAAGAAACAGATTGCGGTTTTGGACTGGGCGAGGCTATACAAAGGCAATGAGGCAGTTGGACTGGGATATGTGGAAGTGGCTGCAGGGAAAAGGCTAAACGGCGGTCCACACGTCCTTTCCACAGTGCTGTTCCAAGCCTCATACCCAATTCAGCCCTACGAACACTACAGTATGAAGCTGAAGTTCGTAGGCGACCCGGAAAGAGACTACGACACATACAGGGGCAACCCCTACGACAAGCCGGACATATGGCTGGGGTCTGACGGTGCTATATGGGAGTTCGAGGAGTGCTTGGTGGTGGAGAGAAGTGAGGTCTTGAATGGACAAAACAACCATAACGGGCCGATTCTGCAGTTCCTATATACGAGATAGACTTCCAATAGCTCTAAAGCCAGTATTTCTGGTTCTCCTTATAGTTATGGCTGAACTGCAGTCTGGGCAGCCTGCTCCCGAGTTCATCCTGGTACTGTCTATCAAGATAGGGGATACAGTCACTCTCAGTACTCGCGTCCTGACCAAGGACCCTGAAGTCCCAATAGAGGCTCCAACAGACCAGACCGCCGAGAAAGAGCAGAAGGAGTACTCGGATTGCTACATGACTGCAGACCGCAGGTCGAAAACGAGCATATACGGCATACTACGAAGTGATGATGAGATGATCGACCACTCCAATACTATCCGGTTCCTGGTCGAACCCGCGGATTTGCTGCTTACTCAGTGCTCGAAGGAAGAGGCAGAAGACGTGAAGGAGGTGAAAGCCGAGGCAGCCCGGCAAATCAGGCAGAACAGCAAAGGCCAGCCACTACCCTGCGGCTCTCCATTCGCCCTTAGGAACGTGGAGTACGACCTGTACCTGACTCTGCGTCCTGAAAGCGCAGGCAAGGGACAGCTGAGTCTAAGTCCCACCTTAACCCCAGAAGCACTCTTCGTAGTGAAGGGCTCAGCCGCCATTTCCCTGCACCTGGAGTACAGCCAGCCCTGCCTTCTCCTCACAGAAAATAAGTCCGCCCTCACCGCCTCTCCACCCACTGATAGGTTCTGGTCTATAACAGCCCAGCCTACCTCTGCACTATGGACTTTCCATAAGTATGAAAGCGCCTCAGTGAGTGACTCCTATGTGCGGTTTATGACGGCTGTGCGTGTGAAGGTGCAAGGTTCCAATACCTTCCTGTGCACGAAGTCCTTGCAATTAAGTGACCAGGACTTGGGCGACCCAACTTTGGGCCTGACGACGGATCCAGACGACATAGCGTGCCATTTGATGTTAGTGCCGGGGGACTATCAGGGCGGGGGGGTGGGTTGGGACAGGGCTTTTTACCTGCGCCAGGCTGCCAATTCCGCCTTTCTGCAGGTTGACTTGAACAAGAAGTTGTCTTTCTCTCAAAGAGCAGATGAAAATTTCCAACTTTTCTGCAAGACGACGAAAGCCGCCTCGGCCTATGTCAGCTTCAACCTGCCTTTTACCCTCCTCACCTACTCGAAATCCTCAAAAGAAGACCCTGTGGACTTGCAGAAACGAGAGCAAATGTGCATAATTGCGCCCAATTCGACCTCTCAAGCACTCACTTTAGCAGCCACGTTTGAGAGCAAATACCTCACTAACGACATATGTGGGTCTGTGGGAGTGGGAAAGGCTGCGACTTTATTCGAAATCCAGCCTGTTGCCTACGAAGACACGCTGTCCTACCGCGGCCTTTATACCATTCTCACGAATATAACGATAATGAAAGAACTGCTTTTCGCGACTAAATGTAGTCCTGAGTTGCTTCAAGGAGATGGAGACATTTTAGAGAATATAGCGTATTTCATGGAGGCCTTAGGATCGGCCCTGAAGCAGCTCCAAATAGAGGTGAAAACTGCGTCCACTACTGAAGTGAGTCGGAAGCAAAAGATGACCATGCAGGCGCATATCACTACAGACCTGATCTGCATAGCGGCTGACTTGGCGGATGTAATGGGGAAGAAGTGGCAAGTGGACGGACTGATAAAGGGGATAGAAGAGGAGTTCTACGGCTCTGAGTATGAAAATAGTGAAGGTTCCGAGTCAGAAGAAGCCAGTGAAGACCAATCGAAGCATAGTGGAAGGTCACAAAACAGCGCTCCTATGAGTGAGGAAGAAGCCACAGACCAAGGCCCACTGCAGGAGCCGACCAACGAAGAGGTCACCCAACAAATGAGAAAGCGACTGGAGCAGATGAGTGTACCCACCTATGACACCTTTAAGCGCAGTCTGGACTTAGTGCTGGACTGCGTGAGGGCCTTTCCCCCGGGCTGCAAATTGCTGCTATCTGTGGAGAAACAGCTCTTTTCGATGGTCAGCTACGCTCGAGAAAGTGTAGGCCGAATTCTCACTGAGGTTTTCACATATAGTTTCCCTACAGGTATCAATAGAGATGACTATCTTAATGCAATTTGTGGACATTTTACGACTGTGACTCAGAACAATGTTGAGGAACAAGTGATATTCGCCAGTATGCTAAACAAGCTGCTGCTGGGACAGTCACTGGAAGGCAGGGCTTTTGCTAAATACACCTTCGAGCATTACGTATCTCGACTGAGTCTGGAGGAAGCAGTGTTCAGACTGATGGAGAGAAGTGGGAAATTCTATGTGCATTTGCACGGATGTTAGGAAGAAAGCAGCTTTGAGGAGAGTAATCCAGCACTCAAGGGACTGGAAAAGGCAGTGGAAGGGGACTGTGTCTATTACGCTATTGTGGGAATGGACCTGAAATACGCAGAATACATCTCCGCATTTCTATTGCTTTTCAGCACCTTTGAGCACAAAAGAATGCCCGAAATACTGACTACGACATTCGGAGTGACAAGAGGTATGATAGGGAAAATAGTAATTTCCATAGACATTCCAATGTCACTCCGCATAGCTGCCACAACCTGCTTCGCCAACATCCTGTCCTCTATGGTCCAAAGCGAAGAGTACTCAGTAGTGGACTTGAAAGCCCCTGTGCAGCCATATGAGGAGAAAAAAGCCATACACGACCTGGCAGTCCCTGGGGCTGGGAAAGATATCAAGGAAGCAGTTCGCTTGACACTGGTTTTAGCCATGCAGACAGAGTCCTACTTCACCCCTCTAGTCATTTTAAGTAACAAAGAAGCAGAGGAAAAGGCAGACTTTCAAAATAACCTGGAGAAAGTCCGCTTTATCACTGGGCTATTTGGACTGTCTCTCGCTCTAATCCGCCTTCAAAAGGTCGAGGAGCCCTATATTCACGCAATAATGACAATTGTGAAAGTCGGTATGGACCTCATTTCCCAAAAGGAAAGAAGCGAACCCGACAACACTCCTCCATACTGGTACCCCCAGACCGTCAAATCAGTGCTAAATAAGGCCTCCAAACACTTCGATGCGAAAACAGCCATAGAGGAGTTGTATGCCTGTTTGTTCCAAAACATCAACGCAACTATGGATACATCTATAGAGACTTTAATGCACAAATACCCTCTAGCAGTCAAGGCCGCGTATGAACAATATGAGAAAAGTGGCGTTCCTTTGGATACAAGCAAAATCGTGTCCTTATTTGAAGAGGAAATCGTGGATCCCTCTCTAGATTTCCTAAAGAAATCCGAGTTATTTCCCTCATTTGTGCAGGCACACACTCAATCCCCTGCAGGCCCCACCATTCCCTTGCTAAGTTGCCCTCCCTTCGACCCTGTGTCCCACTATAGCCTGGACAAATGCACATTAAAGAGTGATGGGGATTTGTGGGATAGTTTGGCGGAAGTACTGGTCAATTCAATGCCTTTAGGACTCAAATTCGAGCAATTTTCGGTGGAGCATATTTGGAAGGCGTTGAAACCGAGAACGGTCGTGTTAGGGAAAGTGGGGACAGTTTTGTTTGTGGAGGAGGAGGAACAGATTAGGGAACTGAGGGAGAAATGCGACTTAAAGCCGATACCGGAGCAAATGGAGCAATTGACTGAGAATGGAACAGAGGGAATTACTCGAATTGTCGGTATTTTGGGTGAAAATCCGCTAGTGTGTGGGTCGAATTTACTGTCCAGTTTAGAAAATCGCTACGTCGCGCAGTCCTTTGTCAATCTCGACCCACAAAATATCCAACTAGTCTGCTACCTGCTTGACCGACTGGACAGAGCCTTCAAAGAGGCTCCCGAAGGCTCAGATTTGGCAGGACTGTGCATCTCTGGTCGCTGTGCGGTCCTCCGCTTTCTGACGAACTTCATATCCAACAATATTGCTTGCAAAAAACACTGCTGAAGTACTTGCGCCCCTGCCACCTCACAGCCCTCATACCTGAGGTAGCAGATCTGATAAGGGAGTTGTTCGACTTTGACTTTCTGTCTACTGAAAATACGAGGATTGTGTTCCGAGCGCTGATGCAGGAGTTCCGCAAGCCAGGGGTGCAGGCCTACTACGCCTTCTACTACTTGAAGGCAATACTGTACGACCGCTCTGAGAATTTCAAAACATCAGTCCAAAACCTGATCATCGAAGTACTGGGAGCAGATTTCGGCCGACTCATATCCAAGCTAAAAGCCATCAGTGAGTCGCATATCGAAAGCAATGAAAGTGCTCGAGTCCCAGTTAATGACTCAGCCTCCGACAGTGGAGACTCAGAGGCTCAAGAAGAGACTGCTCAGGACTTGAAAGCGCCTTCTGAAGAACTGCCTCGGACTGTAGAAAGTCCCATACAGACTCTAGGTGAAGGGGACTACTGCTACATAGCGTACTGCTTGATGTTATTGGGACACTGCTCTGTGGACAATGAAATCGTACGAACTCACATTCGGACTTTGGACCTACTCTCCTCTATGGCTGATATCTTCACAGCAAACAAGCAGCGGCACGGACTAGTGAGCAGTGTATTGCAGGTCATCAATGCAGCATATCCAGGCAGCGCTCTCAGCCAAGAAGAGGCCCAATGTCTAGCTACTGGACTGGGTGCTGTCCTGGACATCACTGAGGAGGTCTTGCAGCGTGAAGCTGAAATGGTGAATGTAATTTTCAGCAATTTGTATGCGATGGCTCCTATGCGGGGGATGGTGCCGCTTTCCTCCAAATCCAGCCACATGCAGTCTGGGCAGTCGGAAGCTCTAAAGTTGCTGCAGTTCCTATTGAACGGCTCACCACGCGATATTCCCTCAGGCATCGTAGTGAGTCTGCCTGCTGCTTTAATGTTACTGGAACACTCCGGCACAGATAATTCCCACTTAAAGCAGCGATTCCTAAAACTACTGCCCAGAATTGCGGCTTTATTTGAAAAAGCATCGGATGATGAAGGCACTTTCGACCTCAGTCTCTGCCGAGCAAAGCTCCAAGCTGCAAGGATGGAAGACCCACTGGCTGCAGTGCTGGTAGCAAGCAGCTTTCAATCCCTTAGTCAATTGAAAAATATGGGCAATTTGCTGACTTCCAGGCCCAGTTTCACGAGTCAACTTGCTCAAGTCTACACCGCACTCAGGAAAAATAACTCCATGTTTCTAGACATCGAAAACAGCATGGGCTTTAGATTTTTGGCTATGATCAAAGGGGAAAAGTTCACACGCGCCTGCAAATGTTTGAAAAAACTGATGAATCGCGTACGGAATTTTTCCTTTTTTGTGACAGCCGGTGGGTTTACTAATTTCCTGTGGAACAATAGCCTCAGAAGTATAGAATTGAAAACATTCATTGAATCTGGAATGATGCTGGATTCATTTATGAAGCTTTTCGAGGATAAACGCATGAAATCCGATGTGGCTATTCTGTACTTCATCAATTCTGTGCTTGAGAACCAGCCTGCAGACCTCGTAATTGCCGTGAAAGACCAATTAGTGCAGCAGTTACTAGACAAAGAGCTATTATCCACTATAGTCAGGGAACTAAATAACTCTATCAAGGTCATAATAGCCACAAAAGACGCTTCTTTGCCGGTTTCCTCCTATATGCCGCTGTTGTCTCGGTTTGACTACAAGACTTTCGGGGAGGACTCTCGCAGAGTAGAGCTGATAGGCTATATAGGAGTCCTTGTCCGCAGTTATTTACTACTGCTGCAGCGCTTCTGCGACAACTGCAACTTGCCTATGCAGAACTACATGCGAACTCAAGGAGGAACTGAGGATGTCAATTTGGTGAAACTGGTGATGGACTATTTGTGCACTATTTCTTCTTTGGAAAATGGCAACTTGGCTGAGTCGCAATTGCAACTATCAGCGAATGAGAGTCTGAAGGCTCTGATAGAGTTCGCGACTGGGCCCTGCATAGACAATCAAACACTGATAGGTAGATATGTCCCGCTGTACATTGCCTTCAACAAGTTGTTTGACACTCCTCCAGACTCGTACTATGCCTGGCAAGAGGGCTGTGCAGAAGCATGGGAGGACAAGTATACTCAACTGCGAGCCACAGGGGTGAAGCTGCTGCAAGTGCTGTTGGAGGGAAGTCCTAACACTGAGGTCGTCAAGTGTATGGATAAGTTCCTGCTCAAAGACCTACTTCTGGACAATATCAAGAGAGTGTACTGTATCTATGTGAAGAGGCACAGGACTCAAGTCACTACCGAAGATCCTTGTGTGAAGGCTATTCTGCCTCTGGTGAAAAACGCCCTCGAAGAGGCTTGCTTCCTCATAACTCTGCTCAGCAAGAACGAAAGCCAGAAGCTGCAGGAAGTTACCAGAGATGTAGAGGACTTGGAAGCCTTCAAGGAGTTCTACACCGCCTACATTGGCTACGTGGAAATCGACATGCCAAGTCAAGACTCCACAGCCCAACTCAGAGACATCTACTTCGTAATTCCCTTCAAGTGCAAGTTCCTTCCCTACGAAACTGCAAAATCGCTCATATTGGACGCCAACCACGACACTCACCAGGACCTGGTTGAGGGCCTGCTGAAAGCTGCGAAGTCCTGCAAGGCTGAAATGGAGTACCACCAAGTTATTAGCCGCAGTCCGAAGCACGAGTATATGTTGTCTCAATGGCGCCACTTCAAAATCGCATCGCTGGTGGTGGTCTTCGCTATCAATTTCACTCTATTGGTAGCAAGTGACCAGGACTACTACGAAGCCTTGGTGTGGGACTCGTGGACTAGTTTCATTGCAGTGCTGCTTTTCGGGGTAATTCAAGTAGTCCTGTATGTTGCAGGAACGGCCCTGTATGTGTTGGATGCCTTTCCGAAGATAAGTGCTGAGGCAGTGGATGAGGGCATTTCCATGGAGGAGTTGGGAGTGCAGCCCGATCGCGACTCGCAAATGCAAAGGTATCGGGAGTCTCTCAAGGCGGAAGAGACCAATGAGTCTGAAGTGATTGTTTGGCCTAAAGTCCTGACAGACATTAAGCTGGATATTGCCTATGTACTGCTGTCTCTACTGGCAATCTACCTGCCTGTTTTCTACCCGCTGCTGCTCTTCCAGATCTTCGCCCACATAGCTGACCTGAGGACTGTGCTGCAGGCAATTACTCAGAACAAAGTGCAGCTCCTCTACACTGCTATCTTCGGCCTGATAGTGCTGTTCTGTGTCACGTCCATTTGCTTCGTAAACTACAGCTCTACCTTCGACATCAAGGAAAACAACATGTCCTGCGAGGGTCTGCTGGAGTGCTATTTGAGTGTAATTAACCAGGGTTTCAGGTCTGGAGGAGGACTGGGAGACGCCCTGGGTGCCCCTGCTAAGGAGGACAGGACCCAATTCTGGACTAGAATGGTATTCGACTTTTGCTTCTTTATCGTTATATCTGTCATCCTACTCCAGATCATATTCGGTATAATCCTCGACGCATTTGGGGACATGCGTGACAAGCGAGGCGACCTGCTGGAAGACATCAACAGCAAGTGCTTCATATGCGGCACACCCCGCAGTGACTTAGAACTCTACGGCAAGGGGTGGAAGTACCACTTCCAAAGCGAACACTCCCCCTACGCCTACCTATCCTTCCTTGTCTATCTCCTGGATAAGGACGTAGCGGACTGCAGCGGAGTGGAGAAGTGGGCGAAGGAAAAGCTGGGCAAGGTCGACACTACGTTTCTGCCCTGTACCAGCAAGCTACTGGCCCAGCGCAAACTCTCCTAATTAGATCTAACAGCACTACCAGGTAAAGTTTCCTATGCACCCTCACTTTACCTAGCTAAACCCCTCCACCCGGTCCACCACTTCCCCTTCCTCATAGTCCACATCAGACACAACGGAGCCTCTGGCCTCAAAGTCCACTTCTATCTGCTCCTTCGTCAAATCCGCCACCTGTTTCCAGTGCGCAGCCAACTTCGGCGGCCGAATTTGCTTGCCAAGCGTCGCTTCCCAGTCAATGTCTCTGAAGAAAGGATGGTGCTTGAGCTGGGATGTAGTGGGTCGCTTGGTAGTGTCTCTCTGCATTACTTTCTTTATCAAGTCTCGGGCTTCGGGACCGATTACTTCGGGGAAGGTTAGATGTCCGCCGCGGATGTTGTGGAAAAGCTCGTGGATGTTCTCGGAAAAGAAGGGCGGAAGACCTGTGAGCAGCTCATAAATCAGTGCTCCGAAGGCATATACATCCGCAGACTTATCAGCGCCCTCCTTATTCACCAGTTCCGGAGACAAGTAGGCGGGGGACCCACAAAAGGACATGGCCAGGTTCATACTGTTCACATTTTCCTTCGCCAGGCCGAAATCCGCCATCTTCACATGCCCGAAATTGTCCAAAAGTATGTTTTCCGGCTTCAAATCGCGGTAAACAATATCCAAAGAGTGCAAATACTCCAACGCAAGCAGTATCTCCGAGCAATAAAACTTGCACACATTTTCACTCATGCGCACACTTTCCTGCAAATGCGCCAATAAATCCCCATTCGGGCAGTAATCCAGCACCATATAGAGGTTCCTAGGCGTCTGAAAGGCATAGTGGATTTGCAGGGTGAAGGGGTGTTTGAGGCTTTTCATGATTTTGCACTCGCTGATAGCGTAGTGCAGTTGCTTGTGCTTGAGGAGGTGCTGCTTGTTCAGGCACTTCACGGCGTAGATTTGCTGGGTGTCTATTTTGAGCGCTTTGTAGACTTGGCCGAAGGAGCCGCTGCCGAGTTCTTCGAGCACTGCGAAGCTGTTGAAGTTGACAACTTCCTTTATCCCCGGAGTCACAGCGTCTTCTTCATGGTCATTGTGACTCTGTCCATCCTCTCCCTCCGGACTAGGAGTGGTCGGTCTGGAGTCCGCCTGCGCTGTAGCTCTGTACTGGAAGCCGACCCCTTTCTCCAGAGCGAAGTTGACACCCTGCTGAATCCGCTTTATCCACTCCTTCGTCATGCCTTGGTGCTCTGTGTACAGCTTAATTGGTCGGGGCTTGGCTGTGAGTATGAAGTAGAACTTCCCCTTTTCAGAGAAAACTCCAGGGTTGCACTCCTTCGCTCCGTAGATATCCACCAGCTTTAGGAAGTTTGCTGCGTCGGCTTCGGACAAAAAATCTTCCTGACTGTCATACAACTCTAACAAGCCTTTGGCGAGCTTCAACGACAGGAAGATTTCCCTGTCATTGAGTACCAAAGTGCCTGTGAGGTATGCCTTTCCGAAGAAATCAGAGATGTTATCGTGGTGATCTGAGTACTCCTGGATGACTTTCTCACCCTGGTACCTGGGCAGCATTTCCAAAATCGTGCTTTTGTCAGTCAGTTCAAAGGGGTATTTCCCGTCCGGACCCTCAATTGAGAGTGATGCGTCCACTTGCAGCAGCTTCTCCACGATTTCCTCCGCTCCCATCTTCACAGCAATGTGCAGCGGCGGCGGTCTGCACTCCGTCATACGGTTCACCTGGATGTCAGGAGCTTTGAGCAGCACTTTGACGCCTGTTTGGCCACTTACAGCTGATATTGGCGTGGTGAGTGGCGAGTTGCAGAGGAGTCCAGTGGTCGGAGGACTCGAGGTTGGGGCAGGCTTGGCGACTGCAGAGGGCTTTCACGATGGCGGTGTTGCCTTTGTGACAGGCGTAGTGCAGGGCTGTCCAGCCCGCAGCATCTGGCTTGCTAATGAGTTCGTCTTCATCAGTTTCTATCATCGTAGCTGTGACTTCTCGCTCATAGTCGCTGAGAAGACGCAGCAAGGCACTCACGTTGCCTGTCTTGCCGAGCTAGGTAGGACGTACTTCCAGTAAATTCCGCAACCACTGTGACTTTGACTGCGTGGTGTCCACCGTTAGATGCGGCTTTGCTGCTGTTTTGGCCTCTTCGGGGGTCAAATCGACACACAGGGAGTCGTTTTCCTTCAGTCCAGCCTCGGTCAGAGTCTGCTCGTCCAGTAGAATCCGATTATCTTGTGTTTGCAGGACGATAGCAGTGCTAGACACTTGCAACTGAGCAGCGAGGTGCTGTTTTACTGCGAAAACAGACGTGTCATCGGGCATTTCCAGCACTTTGGTGGTCAAACGCCCGAAGAGGTCATTGCAGTGGGTCACAATAAACCGCATTACAGCCATTTTGCTAAAAAAATACCCACTGAAATATCTGGCAAGTTGAGGAAAACACTGTATATTCGTAAGGAAAAGGAGGCGATTTAGCTCAAAATTAGCCTTTTCCCATAGTCCTCTTCACTCAAAATCGAGACAATAGTAGCTGCAGTCTAGCTTTTCTATTGCCCGCCCTGCTAGTCCGTGTGTTCCTTCTTAGACTGAGATATGTCTGGAATCAAAAGAGCAGATGGCGGCTAACGAAGGGCACGACGGGTCTACAGTGCTGGAGCCAGACTCCTATAAGCTCCAATCCCTGCACGGACCCAAGGCCTCGGCAGAACTGCCTATCATCAGCACCTACAACGAGTCTGACGTCAAAGTCTTCGTCAAAGTCACTGACTCAGACGTGCGCACTATCATGGTCAACATAGAAAGCGACACTGTGGCTGAAATGAAGCAGAAAGTGACCATTAGGCAGCTTTTTCAGACTGAATTGACGCAGGGAATGCGCATTCGACTCATTTACAAAGGCAAGATCATGCTCGATGGACACAAATTGGCGATTTTCAGTGAGTTTCTAGCGCAGAGTTGCAAGATCAAGCAGTTCTGCACGCCTTTGTGTCAGAAGCCTTGGAGCGGAGCGAGGGAAACAGCGGAATTATCACAAATCAGGTCCGGGGACTGGACAAACTAGTCGAACAAGGCTTCAACCACGACGAAATCAGAGCTCTTCGCTTCCATTTCCACGCTATGTGCATCCTCAAGTACGAGGAATACAACCCCAAAACCGAGGAAATCCGCTTTGCAATCGAAGAAAAGTGGATAAGCGGCCAACTCGTCGACTTCAACCTAACGACCGAAGAAGCCTGCCAACTGGAAATGACGCAGCTCACAGGCGAAGGGTCGAGTATGGACCTAGTCTGGGGCTTGTGCTACGGACTTGTGCTGAGTCTAGGGATGATACTAGTGTTGCGGCTGTGGCCTGTGAATGCCATGCAGCGCAAAGGTGCGTGGAGTGGGATGGTGCTGAGCGGACTCATGTACATTTGGCTGGTAGTGTGGATAGTGTTGGGGCCGAATTGGCCGCTGTAGGCTGTGTGATAGGGTAATTCTAACAGTTCGCTAAGGTTAGCCTGGTCCCTCGAGTAGAGCCCGGTCGTCTGCGAGGGTGGACTGCAACTCGCTGCCGACTACAGACTGCGCCTTCGTCTGGATCCTTATGACGCACACCAGCACTCCCAAAGGCGCCAGTTCCAACGCCACTATGAAGGCGAACACATACACACCATACAGCTTATGTCGTTGAAAGGAATCAAAACGGCGTATCAGAAAGTACTGCATGAAGTCCAGCACTGCTCTGATAAAGCAACAGGCCACAGCTGTATACTGGACTACGTAGATCTGTCTAGTTCTTGCCTTTTTGCTTCTCCCGGGTAATACTGCATTTATCACTTTCAGCGCTGCTGCCCCGGTTACAAAGATAAGCACTGCAGCTAGTGCTAATATTCCACTCATAAAGTAGGCACTTGCCCTGTGTGGAGACTACGTGTATTGGTTCCCCTGTGATGCTTCTACTATCTGCATTATAACAAAGGTCACGTAGATGCAGCAATTCCCGCAAATGAAGGCAAGTCGACAGGTCTGCAGACTGCGGAGGGAGCAAGGTCGTTGGGAGCGAAAAGTGAGGTAAATTTCCAGCCAGAGACAAGCAATGGTCGAGTAGGCTGTAAACAGCAGCAGGTCAGGCGCTTCCTCCAGTGCGTAATAAGCTTCATCTGGGTATTGATGTGCTATGATGTCTAGGTACCATACGATTCGCACTGTATAGGAGTTACGAAGGCTATATAGGAGAATTGAGGCGTAGAGCACCAAAATGTGCTTATTTTGCTCCCGGTGTAATATCCAGGTCTTCAGTTTCCAGGCAGTGTAGCAAAGCAGTGCAAAGTTGATGAAGATCAGGACGCAAAACGCAATCCTTACCCCAGAATTGTCCTTATCATCCCTCACCATATCTAACTCTTAGTGTCCTGCCTTCAGCACCTGCACAGCTCTATCCTTTCTCTGGATCTCCAGGAACAGGTCTCGATACAGCGACTTGATGGAGCGGATGAACTCTTCAGTGCTGCAGCGCCGCAGGCCGAAGCCCTCCACCAGTGCATTGGCAGTCTCTTCATAGGCCTGCTCCCGAGCTAAGGCTAGCAGCAGTCCTGTGGCCAGCGGGTTATCGTAGGGCAGCAGCTGGTCGAGTGTCATGGTCGCGGCTTCTGTGGAGGAGTTGGCGGAGACCCATTGCGCAGTGGAGATTTTGGCCTGCTCCACTGAGGAGAGGCGTACATTCGCTTGCGATTGCTCTTCGCGGAAGGTGCTTTGGGCTTGCTTGATGCTGTCTGCGCTCTTCATGAGTGCCAGTCGATCCTTCTCCAGCGCTTCCAACTCACTGATGAGTTCTGAAGCTGAGATTTCGAACTGCTCTCTCAAAGGCTGGGTAAGGTTGGGCTGGGCAGGGCTTTGATGGCTGGGGAAGGGCTGCTGAGGTTGGTTTTGATAGCTGGGGAAGGGCTGTTGAGGTGGGCTTTGATAGCTCGGTAAGGACTGTTGAGGTGGGCTTTGATAGCTCGGTAAGGACTGTTGAGGTGGGCTTTGATAGCTCGGTAAGGACTGTTGAGGTGGGCTTTGATAGCTCGGTAAGGGCTGTTGAGACTGGACTGGGGGCGGAACAGCTGCTCCTGAGTTTCTGGCGAACACTGGCATTTTGAATGCAAACATAGCTATCAGGTCTTCGATCAGGATCTTGGAGTTGCATTGAACGTTCCACCGCTTGATGATGTCACTGACTACCACTCCGTCCTCCCGCACAAACTCATTAGCCTTGATCATCATATCCGGCGTAGGGGTGACCTGCACCACCGGCGGCCGCATCGGATACCCCTCATAGTACACGATTAGAACAGGGATATTGAAGGTCGAGTTGCGGTAAGCGACAGGCAATGTGCCCCGTATTGCCAGTCCCTCCACAGGTCTGTTCTGCTCCACTGTCTAGGAAGTACACAAGGGAAGGTTCACCACTTGAAAGCGGTACAGAGGCACGAGGAAGCGTAGCTCTGCCAGTAGGAACTGCTTCATCTGGGCACTGTAGTAGCTGCGACCCATCAGTGCTTCCAGGGAGCCTGGGGCAGGGTTCATTTATTAGCAACAGGGAGACTTAGTGGGAAATCAACCGCTGAAGAGGCAATTTTACCTACTCGTTTGAGCGAGTCTGGACCAGAGCTCTTCCCAGGACGATAGGGAAGGAGGAAATGGAGGTTTATTGCATTGTCTCGGAGCGCTTGCAGTTTGGTTGATAGTGTGTCGATGTGTAGGGATTATACGTAGGTTTCGCTGAGGGAGTTGAGAAATCGACACAATTAGGAGATTTCTTCATCGAAAAGGTTCTTTTCTGCACTGTTTTCTATTTTGAGTGTTTCTCTGCTAAAAAGTGAATATCCCCAGTCAACGACACATGTGAGCCACTCCCTCAAGAAGTGCACATACAAGCCGAGCAGGTGGCAGACTAAGGGAATGTTATTAAACAGATTTCCGCATTTCACCTAATTGAGACTTGCAGCTGTCAGCCGGGTTTCCGCTGCATCTCTAGCATCACCCAATGATTCGTATAGGCAGTATAGACTGGGTTTCTCTACCATCAGCCTGCAACTTCAGGTAAACCGCCCACTCCAGTCCCTTCTTCACCATCTAGTAATCCATATGCGCTTAGGACCATTCACCCTGTCTCTAAGTCAGGTCATGCTGTTCCTCCGATCTGTGCGCAGGAGCAGGACCAAGCAGGCGGGCGCTGGACTGCTGCTACTAGCAGCGCTCACCTTGCTGCGGTGGTGGCAACGCAAAGGAGTGGGGCCTGTAGGGCACATCCCAGGCTCGAAACAGCGGAATGTGGGAAAAGGACACGTGGACCTGCAGTTCTTCAAGAGTCTCGCAGGACTAGTGGCAATTGTAGTGCCGTCCTGGAAGTCCTGGGAGGCCTTCAACTTGCTGCTGCTCTCTGGCCTGCTCGTAGTGAGGACCTATATGAGCATCGCTATCTCGACTATCAACGGCAGCATCGTGAAGGCCATCGTATCTCGCGAGCTGTTTCTATTCATCAAGCGTCTAGCGGCCCTGGCGATGTTCTCCCTGCCCGCCTCCACCATCAACAGCGGCCTGGACTACCTGATCCAGCGCCTTGCCGTGCAGTTCCGAGTCCGTCTCTGCACTCACCTCAATGCGCAGTACCTCAAGGGCATGTCCTACTACCAGATGACCAATTTGGACAGCAGAATTACCAACCCGGATCAGCGCTTGACGCAGGATATTGAGAGATGGGCGAAAATCCTGAGCACGCTGTATTCCAACATCAGCAAGCCTATCCTGGACATCATCCTTTTCTCGCTCAAACTGTCGGAACTGGTGGGGTGGGAGGGCCCGGTGGGCATCATTGCTTGGTACTTCGTGTCAGGGGTCATTATCAAGTTCATATCGCCTCCATTCGGCGTGCTCACCGCGAAGGAGCAGAAGCTTGAGGGAGTGTACCGCAACATCCAGTCCCGTCTGGTCTCTCACTCTGAAGAAGTGGCATTTTACCATGGAAGTGACTGGGAGTTCGCACGCATAGTGCAGTCCTTCCGGGCACTGATCAGCCATATTGACTCCATGATTATCAAGCGGTTCTTTATGGGGACTTGGGACTCTATAGTGGTCAGATACGGCGCTGCCATTTGCGCCTATTCCGTACTGGGGCTACCCGTGTTTGGACCTAAAAGAGAGTACTATTTCGCAAAGATCGGCAACGATCCGGGTGCTATTACACGCGACTACATCAGGAATAGCAGTTTACTGATGAATCTGACGAAGGCGGTGGGACGCCTGGTGGCTTCGTATAAGGAAATGCAGCAGTTGGCAGGGTTCACGTCCCTTGTGGCGGAGCTGAAGACTGTGATTGATGACCTGGGTAAGGGGAAATATGAGCGGACTGTAGTGGAGGGCTGTCCCTATAACGACAAAACCAGAGGGAAGTATATCATCAAGGACTACATCAAGTTCGATAACGTCCCAATCGTCACTCCCAACGGAGACGTACTGATCCAAAGCCTCAACATCGAGATCCTCCCCGGCATGCACACCTTCATCCAGGGTCCAAACGGCTGCGGAAAGAGTTCTCTTTTCCGGATTTTGGGAGAACTGTGGCCGCTGTTCGGAGGAGTTCTGTCCAAGCCGCCCATTGAGGAGATATTTTACATCCCACAAAGGCCATATCTGCCCTTTGGCAGTCTCCGCGAGCAGCTGATATACCCGCACACTCAGGAAATCATGAAGGCCAGAGGAGTCACTGACGCTGATTTAATGGAGTACGCGCAGCGGGCGTTTTTGACCGATTTAGTGGAGAATCGGGGCGGCTTCGAAACCCTGGAAGAGTGGAATGACACTCTCAGCGGAGGCCAGAAGCAGAAAATCGCAATGTGTCGAACCTTATACCACAAGCCGAAGTACGCGATCTTGGACGAGTGCACGAGCATGCTAAGTATGGACATCGAAGCAGCGCTCTACGAGGCCTACAAGGCCCAGGGAACTACACTCATCACTGTGAGTCACAGGGAGTCCCTGCTCAAGTTCCATAGTCACCTGCTCAAGTTCGACGGAGAGGGAGACTGGAAATACGCCAAGTTAATTCTAAGCTAGGAGAGTTTGCGCTCGGTCAGTATCTTGCTGGTACAGAGCAGGAACGTAGTGTCGACCTTGCCCAGCTTTTCCTTCGTCCACTCCGCTACGTCCTTATCCAGGAGATAGACTAGGAAGGACAGGTAGGGGGAGTGTTCGCTTTGGAAGGGGTACTTCCACCCTTGCCGTAGAGTTCTAAGTCACGGCGGGTGTGCCGCATATGAAGCACTTGCTGTTGATGTCTTCCACAGAAAGTTCATTGTTCCTTTTGCTATGGACTAGTTGGGTATAGCACACTGTGGTTTCTGTTCCAACTGGACTTGGAGAAATGCGAGGCTCTGGTTTCTTAGTAAGAATGCAGAGTAAAAGCACTAGAATGAACTGAAAAGAGATGGGAAGGATAAGAAAGTTGTGGAAATCCCTAAAACCTCCTATTAATCTGGGACATGACAGTTGAGCTTTTCGCGATTGTACTCACCGAAACCCTATCAAGTAATTTTGATACTGAACCATTTTTCTATCCCCTTAAGTGAATTCCATCCAAATCCCTTCGTTCGAATGCCACTTTTACAACAAACACTTATAGCAAATCGAAAAACGCCCATTATTCGACCTCTCTGAAAACTGCAATTGTGCTTTTTAGTAGCATTGACATCTAAGCCCCAATCAGCCAGTGCCGCCTACTGCTTAGGTTTACTCTATTATCCTCCGCACTTGGAAAAGGTGGGATTGCACACCGCCAACAAAATGATCAAAATGATCACTACAATGATTGCCAACAGCAACAGACTCAGCTTCAGGTTTTTCCACCACATGAACCGCTTGACCTTCGTCGCAGTTTTCCGCATCGTCACCGCAGTTTCACTCATAAGCGCAGTTTTATTGACCAAAATTTCAATCTTTTCCCCGCGTGCAAGCACTTTATCGATATTCTCAATCATGATTTCCCTGGTTTTGTCGATGTTCGCTCTCGCAGTTCGGATGCGGTCGGCGGAAGGGTCAGTGTTGAAGAAGGTCATGCGTTCGGTCAGTTCTGCCTCGAAGGCGGAGGCGGAGAGGCCGATGCCTTGTCTGCTGCTGTCGCCGTACTTCTGCTGGAAGCGCTCCTTCACGTCGAAGAGAAAGGCGTAGGCGGTGTGGGTGGCGAAGCCGGCGTCTGTCATACATAGGTAGGTGCAGCCCGCCTCATTGTTATAGTGAAAGATGTACCTGCGTAACCCTCACTTGTTCTCATAGGTGTAGCTCATGCTCGCGTCGAGTTTGACTTTGGTCAGCAACTTGAGTGCCATTTGCGGGAAATTGCCCTCGGCCAGCGCAGACTCCACCAAAGGCGTATTGTTGCCGTCTCTGGCGACCAAGGCGTAGATGATTGAACTCATTATTACAAGTTTGGTCGAAAGTCGCCACTTAGCGGAGAAGGTGGAAGGAGGACAAGGACTGGATGGTCTAAAAGTTACTCTAGGCCTGTGTGCGCATCTGAGCGCGGAGTCGGCAATTTTCTATCACCAGAAGGTGATTCTTCTCCATGACCTGCTGCAGCTCTTGTCTGAGATCATGCGTCGAGTGAGTCTCCGCGTGCACCATCGACATCAGCGCTTTCTTGTCATCCTTGACCATTTGCGAAAGCTGCCTAGCCACTACCTGTTCCGACATGAGATTCAGAGACTTTCGGACAGCCGCAGATAGGGGACTCTTGTGGGAAGTCAGTCCGAAGGACCGGCGCTTGGCATCCATATGACGTCGTGACTGCATGAACTTTGCAAGATGGAGGTAGGGTGATCACTGCGAGGAGGGTATAGTCTGGTTTGAGGATGGGGCGGGTTTTACGAAGCCAGAGGGAAGGCTGATTAGTGGGCAGGTTAGCGAGGAAACGACCAATTTTAGTCTTAAAAGACTGGGGTTTGATAGTTGTGGAGGAAATATTTGAGTCATTTTTGAGATTTCGCCGGGACATTGCATTTGTTGGACTGAAACTGGGGAAATTAGCGCTGCTTTGATGATATTTACACGAATGAGAACGCTTATAAGATTGATTTGTCTTTAGATGTAAGAGTTCGCCTGCTTATTAGAGTGAAAGTATAGAAAAAGCTCGAACTAGACACCGATTTCATGTATTTAGGACAGTTTCTGCCTTAATGCTCTCTGCCTGCTGTCTAAATAAACTGGAAATAATTCGGATATTGCAGAAACAGCAAAAATGCAAAATTCATGTAAATATTTAACTACATTTATGCAAGAAAACAAAATATTGCTGTTTCTATACCAGCTCTAATGTCTCCTTGGTCAAATAGTAAATCCAGAAAGTCATTTTTTAGCTGATTTCCAGCGACACTAAAAGTAGCCTTTATCCAGCCTGTAGTGCTCTAGACCAAGTCTCCGTGTTGCACTCACTGCATCGATTCCCTCATAATAGGCACTAATAGTGATCAGCTCCAAGCTTTTCCCATGTTTCGGCCCAGTAGTCTCAGGCTAGAAGAAGATGGAAAGCAGTGAAAGTGACGAGGAAGACTACTTGCCGGAAAGCGCATTTGTCAGACCTCTCCACCGCCTAATGAAAAACACGGCCCGGCTCCCTGCGAATGAACCCGCGAGGGCGAAAAGACCTGCTGCGGAAGGCAAATTAGGAACTCGTCTTACAAGAAGCAACAGTGAAGCCGCCTCTATCTCAATTCAGGACATTTGGGGCGCAAACCCCCGCCAACTCCGCAAAAACTCCTGCGACTGCGAGGCCTGCGGCGGAGAAAAGCTCGCCAAGCGGATCCTATTCACATCCATCCCAACGCAAGAAACCCAGCCAAAAGACCCACAACTGAACCGAACCAGCGCCCTGAGCACACTGATAAGGAATTGCAGGTCTGGCTCCTTGCTGTTGCCGATACTTGGGACTTATCGACTTTCCACACTGCTGAAGCCAGTCCCGAACGAAATATTCATTTCTCCGCCTGCCACTCCACACCTGAGCAGGTTTCTGTCCCTGCATACGCTTCGTCCTGCGGGCAAAGGGAAGACAGAGACTAGAGCCACTGACTTCGGTTCTCCGCTGCATAGCTGCGAAGGCAGGGACAGTGCTGTGCTGCCACAGACTCGAGGCCCGCTTGGAACTACTCCGTCCACCACGAATAGTGAGCATAAGGGCGAAGGCAGCACAAGGTCTTTGGGGAATTCGCGTAGTAGTGGCCACTTGCACTGCAGTAAGTTCTCGACCCACCAGCGAAGTCTGTTCTGAAGTCGCACTTTTTACTGCTAATTTGGTAGGGAGAGAAATGGGGACTGCTCGCCTGCAGCAGTTTCGCTAGCAATAAGATGGCGTCAGGGAAGTGGAGGCAGGAGTTCTGCGGCTGCACGAGCCAAATTGGTCCCTGTCTGTTGATATGCTGCTGCGGCTATCTGGGCCTAGGCATCGTGCAGTACCTAGCTCTGAAGACCATCAGTTCCAACTCGCCCAGTCCTATCGTGGGCTGTCTAGCCACCTGCTGTCTCGGCTGCTTCGGAGCAGCGTGGAACAGACAGGCAATCCGCAGGAAGGTGGGTATGGACGAGGACTACTGGACGGACTGCTCAGCCTACAACGCAGGCTGCGTGTGCTGCATGGGCGTGCAAGAACTGGCGGAGGTCAAGGGAGACACCAAGAAGCCTACAGGCAAATAAGACTTAGAGGGAAGTTAGAGAGGCTGGGTCTTTACAGTGGGAAGGGACAAAGGGGATTGTAGCTTTGTAGGAATAATGCAGTACTCGCATCCTTCTAACTGCCTTGATCGCTGAAGCAATTGCTGGATATATCAGGGAAGTGGACTAAAACTAGTGCCAGTAATCAGCTGCGGTTGACGCTTTATGGTGATTATATGGAAATACAGTGCCCTAACACCGCTATCTTCCAGTATAAAGAAGCACCCACCCAAGTCCAAACCCCTTAGCAAAACAGCCTTTTCTCATCTCAACCCCTCTCCCAATATGGGCATTACAGTACATTTGATGGGAAACTGCACAACCAAAGCTCGCAAGCCACCTACTGGCCTTGCTCGCCTCCCCGTCCCCCCAATTCCTAGAGCTCTCCCTATTAAGACCTCCGAAGCCTACTCCTTTTCCGTCAAAATCTCGCATATCAAACTGCGCGGCCTGGCGCAGGACTCGTATCGTCTCAAACTTAGCTGGGGAGAGAGTCACTATGAAAGCCAGGAACAAACCGGCTGTGAAATAAAGGTGAAGGCCGAGTGGGAGTTCCGCGTGGTGGCGACTTTGGAAGAAATGCAAAGCAGTTGGCTGGTGGCAGCGCTGTACAGTGCAAGCCAGGGCAAAGACATTGCGCGGGTCAGTATATGTCAGTGGACACTGGCAGTGGGGCCGTCTTATCAGAACTTTGCACTGGCCAACGCCAAGAAGCAGGTCATAGGGAGAGTCGGAATGGACGTTAAGGTCCTGCAGCGCACTACCCTGGAAATAGCCGCTCTGCAGATAAGCTGCGACCTGGGCCACGAAGGCTACGGCAAGTTCTCCCTCACAGTCCGCAGGTCCGAACACCACGAAAGCGTGAAAAGCCACATCGCCCAGGCTGCAAATTGGGTGTTTGAGGACAAAGTGCAGACTTTGAGTCTGGCAATGGAGACGAATATCGAGGAATTGAGAACAGATTCCATTCAGTTGAGGGTTTGGAAGCACAAGAGAGGCGAAGAAGCGCCTAATTTGGTAGGGGAGTGCTGGCTCAGCCTTTCCAAGCTGCTCAAAGATGAGCGCTTTGAACTGCTACAGAAAGAACTGACGAAGTCCCTAGAGCAGTCCCCAGCAGACACCAGCGAGACTTACAGTCCCGAAACCCTCATGAGTCTGGAAGCCGCCCGCCTGGAAAAGCCGTTCCAAGAGAAACTGTGGTGGTGCGGCCGACACATCGGCACCATCACAGGCCAACTCGCCCTGTCCAACATCCCCTGCATCGCCCAGCAGATCTCCGGCGTCAACACCGAGGAAGGCATCCAGATCCAAAGCACTAACTTCGTGGAAAGAAGCTCAGGCAATACTGTTATTTTCCAGAAAATGGCCTTGCCTGCGGCTTTGGTGAGCATTAGTGGACTTATTGACCAGTTGAAGGAGTTCGTGCTGACGAAGCCGAGTGGACAGACTCAGTCCCGGGCCCTGGACTTGCGCAATCATATAGGGAAGGTGAGTGAACTGATGCAGAACTTGAGGGAGACGGAGAAGGAGACGATGGTGGCGCATGTGTACACAGGGGAGACGGAGCTGATCACTGGACAGAGCATCTTTCTGGACTTGGGAGAGTACTTGCTGACCTATGCAGACCGAGTGGTGTATGAAGTTAGAGGGTATTACTACGAGTGTTTGGGCCACTTGATGCGCAGAGGCGAGTTGGACCTCGGCCACATGAACCTCGACCGCTGCAAAGACCCAGCTCTCAAGCAAAGCCGCACCTCCCTCGCCATCCGCTACCGCCGCTTCCTCAGAAACCTCCTCACCTGCGCAATCGCCAAAATGAACATCAAAGGCGTCGACCAACGAGTGCAAGAATTCACCGAAACAATCATGGCAATCGCCTACTTCCGTATTCCCGAGTTCAAAGACACTCTGCTGAACTGCCTGCGACGGAAGTCGTTTTACCCTGTGGAGGAGTGGAGAGGAACTGCCTTCGACCTGGAAATGGACGTCACTGTCCATTCTGAGTACTTGCCGATGTTTGACTGGCAGGTGCACTTCTACCGCTCACTGCCGAAGGAGAAGGATGAGGAGTACGAGGCGGCGATGAGGGAGGAGCGCTGGCAGAGGAGGATGGAGAAGCGGGGGATTGCGTACTTTCGCTTCATTTCGCAGTGGGCGAATGATGTGCAGCGGCTTTTTGTGCACCAGCATGTGCCCTGGCAGGACATACCCGGCTACAACGTAATTCTGAAGAGTTTCCTACTCGAACTAAAAGAGCGCAAAGTGGCCAACTACTCCGAAGCGCTGATCCAAGCCTCCTACAGTCTCCTCCGCTACCCCAACATCCTCTCCGTCTTCATCGTCGTAGTCTTCAGCAAAACGAACCTGTACCAGTTCAAAGAAGTACTAGAAAGCCTGAAACTGGTGAGTGGGTGGCTGGCTTTGGTGTATGAGCGGGGAGTGGGTCTGCCCACTACCTTCGTCACTGGCTTCTTCATACAGGCGCTGAAAGCGGTGTTGAAGGACGAAGCTGCGCTCAGTGTGGCGCATGGCTTGAAGCTGGTATACCGGAACTATCAGGTGTTTTCAGCTGATATGAAGCGGGAACTGGTACTGGAGCTGCTCCTAGACTCCCTGGCCTACCAACTCATGTTCCACTGGAGCCAGATTATAAGGAAGATCTTTTGGGACTTTGTGCTCTATCGCATGTACTCCTTGGAGTCCATCCCGCTGGAGACTGCAACCCCTTTGGACCTGAAGTGTATGGGAAAGGCCAAAAACTTGGTAGCGTTTATTGAGCATTCCGAGGACGAAACTTCGGAAAAGATCTCCGAAAGCATGGCTCCCTATGTCAAACTCACACGCTCAGACCTGAAAACACAGCAAGTCGAGTACAGTCAGTGGCTAGAAGCCAGGCGAAGCGACCTTGCGACCAACCAGGCGAAGAAAGGCTTCTATGGGCCGTTCGGGGACTTTCCCTACCCAGACCAGCCTATTGAGGGAATCTTCGAAGATGAGTTGGAGCGGAAAATGGAGGAAGAGTGGTAAAGGAGTAGTGTAGCTCCCTAGGCATTTCCAGCTTTAAGCGACTAGTGCCTGTATAGGAATGAGGTCGGGGTATACACAGATTGGAATTGGGTACTAACGTGCAGGATGGCTTCTGTATGAAGAGCTGGTGGGGCAGTGATTTGGTAGTTCTTACAGTTGGCTTGATGAGAGGCGAGGGCAGAGACTTTGCCGCCTATTGATATTGCCAATTGATTGAAAGGAAGCTGGAAATGTGCATTTGGGAGCGAAATCGGAAAGGAAAGCCTGCTTTAGGCCAAGAAATACACTTTTTGTAGTTTCCAAGCTTCATCCCTCGATTTCGCTTCATTCGGTCGACCTTGTTGCGAATGCGGCTACAAGTTTAAGAAGGCGACCATAGGCATATACACGTAAATTCCACTAACAACCCTACCTACGAACTCTAAGTCGCTGTTTTCAGCCTCAGACCAGCCACTTCAGTCTGCCGAAGTAGTCATCTTCGCAATTCCCCAGACGAAGACGGTTCCAGCAGGCCTGAATCATCGGATTTTAGCCAAGGACACAGACTTAGACCAAAGACAGACTAGCTTTTGATGCTGTAGTCAAAATTTCAGGAACATTTTTCTAGAAGGAAATCTTTGTGTTCGAAGCTACTACCTAAGCTCATCTGCTGGGGTGAGAAGGAACTAGTGAGGGTCGCGGGAAATAGCGAAATTCGTGGTTTTTGCAGAGTCTCATGTACTAGTGTTAGGAATTGGTCTTCAGTGCAAAGGCGTAAGGCTGTCCATTAGACAGACATGCCATCTATTTAGCCTATATCAGCAGGGCGACTATCAGTGAAAGGACTAGAAAGCACTGCTGGAGGGGGAGTACGCGTAGTCCACAAGTGAAACAGAAGTGATTGTTTCGCAAACATCTGAATTTGGGTTACCTCCTAATTGCTTGTTTTATGCCGTTAATGTGGAGCTTAGAGCTGTGCTTACAATTAGCCTCAGTTTTGTAGGGCCTGAGCACTAACCCTGGTATACCTCTGTTTTCCAGCTTTCAGACAGTATCACTTCCCTAATAAAATGCAACCCAGAGTTCGATTCCTGCGTCAACCAGTCGACCCCGCCAGAAAAACCGCCAGCCTAGAAGTGCTCAGAGCAGCACTCAACAGAATCTGTCCCTTCCAGCCCACAGAGAGAGACCACTCCAAGTGCCAACTCTTCAGCTACCCTGGCGAGTACGAACTCTCAAGAGACGATAGAGACTAAAAGCTAGTAGAAATACGAGTTGGGAGTGGGTGAGGGGTCTGATTATTGGGAAGTTTCTTACTGAAACACTGTTTTTAGGACAGCTGATGGGGAAAAATTGTTGTCATTAGTTTCTGGGTGCGACAGGGAATTTGCGCACTCGATATTGTCACATCTGAGTGCTTTTTTGCCCTGCGGCTCTAGCCATTGCAGAGATATGGCGGATGTCCTAGCGTAGCCACATGATAGCAGCGAATAAAGGGAAATGGGGGACTTGCTTTGCCTGTCAAGGAAACATGGCTCCCAGTGATATCGAGGAAAAGCAGCTTTTTAGAGACTGAAGCATCAAAGGAATAATAAACCTGGGTTTATTTTTCTTGGAAATGCTTTGAATGCTATCTGCCAACTATTTCTGTGACTGCAAGTCAGTTTTCCTCACAGAAAATACGTACCTTTGTAACTGCTTCTTCATCAGTCTCTGCGGAAGACTCCAGAATAGCGATTTCCATGTGCATTACGACTTCGTCATACTTCAGATAGCCCACTGCAGAGCCCGAATTAGCACTTCCTGCTAACTCCTATGCTCAAAAATTTCCCACAAATTAGCTAATTTTACGTCTACTCGTGGCATACCGAAAGCTTTTCGCAATCCTTCGTATGGCTGTTTTGCCTCTTCATGCAAATTTCACTCCCTAGACTCCATACACCTGAATATGCAGCGTTTGACGCGAGCGGTGGTGCTGAGTGACTACAGTGAAGAGCGCAGTGTGGTCGTAGGTCCAGCCAACCTCCCTCTGCTGCAGCCTAACCAGCTGCTAGTGCGGATGGAGTTCGCCAATGTGACGACCCGGGACTTAGGCTTCCTACAAGGGAAAGGCCCAGTGATTCGAGCCCTGCCCGCTGTGCCGGGGTTGGAAGGGGCGGGCACTGTGGTGGAGGCAGGCAGTCGACTCAAGACTTGGAGGTTTCAAGGGAAGCGAGTGGGTTTGTTTGCGTTGGAATCCACACTGCCGGGAAGTTGGGCGGAATATGTGGTGATTTCCTCCAAACACTGCTTCCCCCTCAACGACTCTATCACCTTCGAACAGGCCGCAGGACTGTTTCTAGGCCCGCTAACAGTGTGCATGTTTGAGGAAAGACTGGGCAAGGCTCGGGGTGTGATTCAGACTGGAGGAATTTCCTCTATTGCCAAAGCTATGCTTCGACTATGCAACTTCAGAACTATTACCTGTGTTTGTGTCATATCAGACCCGGCAGAGGCCGCGGAATTGGCGGATTTGGGCGGAAAGTATATTCTGCTGAGTACAGACCCGGACTTCAGCGAGAAGGCGGAAGGACTGTGTAGGGAGTTTGAGATACGTGTAGGGTTCGACACAGCAGGAGGGAAAGTAGCAGCAGATGTGCTCAACGCCATGGTCACCGGAGGAGTGCTATACGAGTATGAAGACTGCTTGGAAAGCCATGAAATAACGGGCCTCAGTCCCCAAGCCCTCATCTTTCAGAAGAAAAAAGTAACCGGACTCAACTTGTTTCCCTGGTTCCAGCGTAAAAAGTCCCTTCAAAAGTTCACATTGCTCCGTCACATCCAGCAGTTCCACTTCATATACAGATCAGACGTCCTGCAAACCTTCGACATGACTAACACCCTAGAGGCTTTAGAGGCAGTCCGCACTTCCAACTGCCGTGGAAATGTCTTACTCCACCTTCGAGCTTTACCGACTTCCCGCCTTTCCTCCACTCCGGCTACTCCCATCCCCGCTCAAGTTGAAGAGGAGAAAAAGGCGGCTACCGCCTCAGGAGTAGTGGCTATTGCACTAGATGAGTTGGGAGAAGACGAGGAAGATAGGGACATACAGCAAGTGCCGGAACTGCCTGATACGAAGTTCGCAGGCACTATGAGTTTGGGGCGTGATGATGGAGGTGAAGAGCAGGGGGACAACTTGAGTCCGCATCTTGATATAGTCCAGCACACTTCCTAGTTTAGACCTATTAGAAAATTGAGACTGTCTATGAATCTATATAAATCAAACTGCGGAAAGCCGGGTTTCTATATCGAATTTGCATATATGTTGCAAGTGCTTGGATATGAATTTTTCCAGTCACACAAAAAACAACTAAACCTACACTAGAGTGCTAAGTTGTGCAACTCGGCTCTGCGGGCAGTTTGAAGCGCGGGACTACGCGGCTCGGTCAGCTTGCGATCACTTCGACGCACGCACAGAACAGAGTACCTTTGAATGGGTTTAGCATGGAAAACCAGGCCTTTGCGCAGCTCCTTGACGACTTCTTCCTCCCTTAGAATATGAGCGAAATCGTCTTCCCGCTTCATGCACAGCATTTCCTCGGACTTCTGCCGCTGCTCAGTGTCGAACTCTTGACGTTTGACGGCTCGCTGAGCCAGGTTGCAGGGAGCAGCGCGTTGCGTTGGGAGTTCCAGCACTGCCCTGAGAGTCTGTTGGCAAGGGACTGAGGACGTTCGCAAGCTAGAGACTGCCTGCCTGGGCACAGTTCTGGACCTGAACGGCCTAGAGGCAGACAAATCCACCTTCGCCCGCTTCGCAAATCGGTCTTCACTGGAGGGCATTTTGCGCTTAAAGGACATTTTAAAGCTGTACAGCATGCCAACAGATCTGCAGTCTACCGACTATCTGTGTTATAAGGCTAGAACTAGGAGTTAATCACAGGGTTGCGAGACTGGCATGCTGCAAGCGATCCTGGGAACGATGATTGACCTCCACGTTGGCCAAATCTTCATGGTAAGTGGAGATGTACAGAAACGAGCATAGGAAAAGGAAGTGGCCGAGGTATTTTTGAAGTGCACTGTGAGCTGGAATTAGGGAAAGCGGCTTTTTCCCTACGATACACAGGTACACGAGCGTTGCAAGGACTATAACCCGAGCCAGCCACAGGCGAATGCTGCGCCAAAGCGAAGGCTGAGTGACGACTTCATGCTGATGCCCCAACTCTCGCATGTAAGTCGCACTGAAGGCATGCACAGCCGCTAGTGCAAAGTAGAGACACACAAGTACACTTTCCTGTGCCACTAATTCCGGCCTATTGTCTTCTTTCAGTTCTGAAGGCGCCATCGATATCAGCAGTAGTGCAATCATTGAAGCCAGTCCTGTCGCTTGAGACGCCCATTTTCCCAGTCGAGACATGAACTTCTGGGGGAGACGCTGCCAGGCCACAGGGGAAAAGGTGACCAAAGTCATAACTCCGAAGTAGCAAGTTAGCAGCATGCAGCTTTTGAAGAGGTAGGGCCGCTGCAAGGGCAGCTTGGCAAGGTCAGGCACACAGGACTTGCCTTTGTCCCAGAAGCAGGAAAAGCTGAGGGAGGAAGTGTACCCGAGCATAGCGCAGAGCAGGAATAGCACAGGGAAGGACACCTTTGCTCGATTGTGCGGCTCTTCTGAGCGGTGTGACTTGAGCAAACTGCGACTTTCCTCCTCGAACTTTCCTCTGTACTTCATTACTACTCGTTACCTCAGAGCTACAGCTAGCCTTCCAGCTTCAGACTGCTCACTGCCCAACTCGCTAGTTGCACCACGTCACTCCACCGCATTTCTGTGCTGTCACTATTGAGCGTAGTGATTACTAGACTCAGTCTGTCACTGATTCGGCAGCAGGCACTCATGCAGGGCCCTGCGCTCTGCGTAACGCCTGTTTTCACCCCGTCCCAACCCTCGTTCAGCAGCTTATTCGTGTTCTGCCACTTCGCCTTGCGGTATATGTTCGCCTCGTCAGGCTGAAACACGTAGCAAACATAGGACCGAGTGCGCACGATTTCCCTGAAAAAGGGATTCAGCATGCAGACACAGACAAGTTTCCCCAAGTCATGCGCACAAGAGCGATTTTTAGGGTTGGAAAGTCCGTGTGGATTATCGAAGGAAGTCCTTGACAGGCCGATTTCCTGCGCTAAAGCATTCATTTCTCTGAGGAAATACCGAGTATAGTTCTTGTTCTTGGCTGACTCTTCCAGTACTGATTGGATGTATTTCCCCACGTATTCCGCCAAGCACCAGGCCGCGTCGTTCCCAGAAGGCAGCATCATGCCGTGCAGCAGGTCCCAAATGGTCAATTCGTCTCCTTCCTGCAGGTACGCGGAAGTGCCTTTCATGGACGCCGCCAGTCTGGACACAGTCACAACAGAGTCAAAGGACAGCTCATTGGAGTTATTTACTATCCGGATGACCAGATAGCAAGTCATTATTTTGGTCAAACTCGCCATCTCCAGGCGATTGCGTTCATTCCACCCCCACAGCATTTCCCCGGAACGCGCATCAAGGATAGACCAGGCCTGGGCGGTGACGTGCGGGCCCTGAGTCCATTGGAAGGGATTGCGCTGTCTCGAGTCCTTGGAGCTGGAGGACAGCGTGGAGGGAGTTTTCTGTCTAGAGCCTGCAGAACTGTCTATGGAAGGCAGGGAAAGGTCTGGGTCCGCTCGGGACTGACGAGTCACTCGAGCCTTCATCGTGGACACAGAACGGCCACCCTTCTGCTGGTCCATTCTAATACCTCTGCCCTGTTCCCTGCTAGTCAATAACATGTCTCGAGATCAGTCTCCCCGCAGCAGTTACTCCCAGCAGCTGGAATTCGAGGACGAGCTGCTCACCGACCTCACCATGAACTTCGACCCCGACACAATCAAGAAGTTGAAGCGCGAGTTCGAGCAATGCAGCGACGACATGCAAATGGACGACTTCATCATCATCCTCAAAGCGCACCTGCGAGGCTGGCGCCCAGACCTTGACAACCGGGAGCGCATTTTGACCAAACTCCTCGTAACTCTCTTCAAAGAAATCGACATGAACTCCAACAACAGTCTGCAGTGGGATGAATTCACAAACTACATCATTGAAAAGGCGACAATTATCAACACGACGAAGAAAAACCGGGTGGATGCGATAAAGAATTATAGTCTGAGTGCAGTTCGATGCACTCATAAGTCGGATACGAACATAGAGCACATAGTGAGCCTGGAAAGCGCGGATCGAATTGGAGTGGTGGAGGACTACTCCAATGTGGTGAAGTTCTACAGTCCTGAAACAGGCCAGGTCATCGGCCGGGAGCTCAAAATCGAAATCGGCCACTCGAATCCGATAAAGTATCGCTGTGAAAACTGCAAAAACCCTGTGATTGTGAAGGAGGGGGAGGTGGAGGAGAAGAAGAAGTGCACCTGCATGGATCTGACGATTCCCTACAAAAAGGCGAAAAAGGCGCCTGTTCTGCATGCACTGTATCTGTCTGAGCCGGAGTATAATATATTGGTCACTGCCAATCATGACGGATCGATACGGAGTTGGGGTACCAACGGGTCTCTCTTCCACTCTGTGAACAACTACGAAGGTGGCTATCCCCTGCTTCAAACCCACGAAGCCCAGAGAAGTCTAGCCTGGGACGGGTCCACGGGCCTGCTTTACAGTGGGGAAAAGGGAGGCGCAATCAACATATGGAACATGCGAGAGAAGAAAAGCACCCCTGAGAAAGTGCTGCTGGAGGACGGCCACACCGACATGGTCACAGACCTGATTTCCGTCTCCAAGCTCCAATTCCTTATATCCTGCTCACTGGATCAGAAGGTCATACTATGGGACATGATCAAAGGCACGCCCAGACGCGTCTACTCCGAACACTCCAAAGGAGTCCTGTCCTTAGCCTTCAACACGGAGTACCGGCTCCTCTTTTCAGCAGGCTTCGACCACAACATCTGTGTCTGGAACCCTTACATCAACACAGTGGCCTTCACTATCGAAGGACACAACTCTTCACTTGTAGGAGTGCGAGTGATCCCTGACAGTCCCCAAGTCATCAGTGCGGACATAGAGGGTTGGGTCAAGATTTGGGATATTCGGAATTTGGGCTGTGTGCAGACTTTCAATGTGGAGGAAAATGAGACAGGATATCGCTTCAATCTCGCTGATTTCATCTATTTGCAGAAGCAGCAGAGACTCGCGTTTGGAGGGAAAAAACTGATTTTTTACGATTATGACCGAAATCACGGGCCGACTTTAGTGGACGACCAATTACCGCTATGCGCCTTTTACAGTCCTTACAATAAAGTGATACTAACGCCTACGAATCAAAGGGTAAAGGTGTGGAATGCGCTTTCAGGACGCCTGGCCAATATATACGGAGGCACCCAGCACGGAGAAATCTCCTACGTCGACATGGACCAGCTCCAAAAGCGGATATTCGTGGGCGACTCCACCGGAGTCACATACGTCTACAACATCAAAAACGGCGCTTTAATCAAGACCTTAGCAGAACACCCCTCCGAAGTCACCTATATCACTAGCTGCTTCGCGAAGAATTGGCAGCTGATAATCACCTTCTCCTCTGGTATGATCATAATGCATGAAGACAGTGAACTGTCTGATACGAAGATTTGGAGGAAAATTGTGCTGGATAGTGGGTTTTACGTGACTGCGGCTTGCAGCATTATTAACAGTAACTTGGAAGTGTTGGTGGCGGGGTCCACAGAAGGACTGATAAAAACCTGGAGTTTGGACTTGGGGAAGGAGGAGGGGATGCCTATGCGACAGGACGACGGCAGTGGGAATTGCGAGATTACTGCAATGCAGGGAGTGCCCAAGAAGCACTTCATGATAGTGTGCGACTCCCTGGGCAACATCGTGATCTGGGGCCTGCCGCCCCACGCAGCAAAGTACTCGAAACTAGTCTCTTTCCACCACGCTGAGACCAGAAGCGAGCCCGCCACCGCTGTCCAAGCCTTCCTACTGAAAAACAAACTGCTGTACACAGGGGATGAACGAGGCACAATCCGCCTGCTGAGACTGAAGATAATGGACCAACTGCAGCAGACTAGTGAGGACGGCTCGGCTAGAGTGCTGGATGTCATTCAGAGCGAGTTGGTGGAAATTAATGCGAAGACTCCGGTGCGTGCGCATACGGAAGGGATTCGCCACTTGTTTTATATAGAAGAAACTCGGTCGATTATTTCTACGAGTTATGACAAAAAGGTGAAGGTGTGGGATGCGAAGACGCTGGACTTGCTGGGAACGCTGCAGCAAGGCTCGGGGTCACACCGGCCCAGACTCGATCCTAGGAGAGAAGCCGACCCAGACTGGCGGCTAACTTTCGACCTCGCCAGCATCGTCGAGCAGGAAGAAGCGGAACTCACCGAAGTGATCCAGCGCCTCCGCAAGAGAGCTGCAAGCGAGAGAGTCAAGCTAAGTCGCGAAGGCGCAGGCACCGTCCCTCACACCGAGGAGGAAATCAAGCGCTCCTTAGAGCCCGACAAACTGCCTCCAATACATGTAATGGCGCCTGCTCAGTCCAAAGACTCCCTCCCTTCCGACTTCACCAAGGTCTACTCCATCGCGAACGCTAAAAGCGGAGTCGTCCCGAATGACTTACTACTAAGTCGAGTCCCGGGACAGTCCGTGATTGCGAGTTTGAAGCAGAGACAAAGGAATTTGGGCACAGTGGTGATGCTGCGGCAAGGGAATGGATTCGAGAGGGAACGCAGAGGGAGAGCTATGGGGCAGTCTGTGTCTCAGTCGCAGCTGTCCAAGTACTTCGACTTGGAAAACGCTGATAGTCAGTTGAGGCGGAAAATTGCGAAAGTAGGCACGAAGGCGGCTAGGAAGCTGGCGGAGGCACTTGATGACTCTCGACTGCTGATGTAGGCAAAGTAACTAGTCAAAGTTCCATACGTACTTGTCCAGTGTGGGTAAAATGTCTCTGCAGCCGGCTTTGGACAAGTGCAGCAAAGAGAAGCAAACTGTGTACTACGAAGGAGGCAGGATAACTGCTTTGACAGCCCGGCCGGGCGTGTTTGTGCGGCTGTACAGGTACAGGAAAGGAAGGCCTGCAGGGACTCACAGCTTGTCTGCCCGTCTTCCTGCTCAGAAGCGTTCGGTGGCCGTTTCTACCCTGCCTACGTCTGGTCTGAGTTCCGTTGCTCCTATCGACCCCAGCAGAGCGTCCTCTCCCAAGCCTAATTCTCCCTCCATGCAGCCCAGTTCACCCCCAATTCAGCCCACTTCCCCAAAGTCTACTCAACCTGCTCCCTGTCCAACCACTGAAATCAGTTCCCCCTTCGCCTATATCCTGCTCAGAACGCCTCCTGAGGACTACATCACTCCTCGTCTGTCCGAGACCAGACCTTCCCAGGCCGTCGCAGTCCTGCTCACTGACGACCTACGGGACTTCCTGAGTCTGCGACTCCGAGCAATTCAGCCTGAAGTGCCTGACAGGATGTCTGCAGGGCAGGTCTACCAGCGTTTACTTGCGAAAAAGACGCATAAAGGCTCGCATATGCGACTTGTCACTGAGCCGATTATCACTCCTCACTATGCACAGCTGTCTCCTGCCCTTGCTACCTACTCCTACCCGGCCGGCTGCAGTCTGCACGCCTGGCAGCACCGCATTTCGCTTCAAACCCGCTCTTAATTTAGCACAGAATTAACTAACTCTCACTTTCCCGATGACTGGTTTTGAGCGAAGTCAATAAGCTCCTGGAAAAGAAGATATTGGGGCGGGCTTTGGCGGAGCGGAGGACTGGGGAGTTCAGTTTGGACCTGAGGGAAATCAGAGGGAGAGACTCAGTTCGCTGCACTTTGTCGCCTGTAATGAAGCAGTGGGTGAGCAGCTGGTCCGCACTGGCCCTCTTTTCCGGCTTCACCTGCAGACAACAGTCCAAAAACGCCCTACACTCCACTGTAATGGAGTCTGGGTAAGCTGGCGGTCCCTGCGCACCGCCAATCAACTCCAGCACTTCCTTACTATTGGTCGACACGTCCGACCAAGGCGCTCGCCTCGATATCATCTCAATGACCGCGCAGCCTGCAGACCAGATGTCCGCAGGGAAGGAGTGGCCGACTCTTCGAGCCACTTCTGGAGCCATCCAGTAGGGACTTCCAGCTAACTTTCTGCGAATTGCGGGTTCTTCTTTATCTCCAGAGACTTTGATACAAGAGCTAAAGTCAGTGATTTTGACCCTTCCGATCGCATCCACTAGTATATTCGAGCACTTAATGTCTCTGTGTATAATGCCCCGACTGTGCAGGTAGGCCAGTCCCCTAAGCAGCTGCTTCGTATAGGTCCGGACCATGCCTTCCTCACACTGCAGCGTGCGGCAGAGTATAGTGAGCACAGAGCCACAGGGCACGTACTCCAGGACCAGGTTGATTGCGCTTTGGTCCGGCTCTACTTCCACTTGCAGGTATTTTACTATGTTCTCGTGGTTTAGCTCCTGTAACATCGAAAACTCCCGCTTGAGTTTGGCGATTTCTTTGAGCCGCCTTTCAGGGTCGATGGAGAGAGTCAGACGTTTGAGGGCGTAGATTTGGCCTGTGTTCACATTAAGAGCCTGGTAGACACTTCCACACACTCCCTGCTTGAGAAGTTGGCCTTGCTTCCATGTGATTACAGGACTGGTGTGAGCGCTGAGACCTGTAGACTCAGTCGCAGGCCTCAGCAATGATGGCCTTTCGCTTAGGGGCAAGTCCAGTCTGGGAGGCTTCTGCCTCACTTTGCTTCGAGATGCCAGGCAGCCCATTTCTTTATAAAGGCTGCGCTAAGGGAGAATAGAGGGAGAAGTGGCTGTGGCTCCATAGTAATGGCTCAAATCAACCACTGTCATGAGGCCAACTTCCTATGTAACTTTGAGGTAGGTGTAGAAAGACTGACGGTCTGAGGCTAATTAATAAAGACAGGGGGCTTATCAGCACTACTCAGACTTTAGCTAAGGCTTTCCCTCTGCATGCTTTAGGCCGTTGGCAGAAGAAACGCTTGGGAAAGGGACTTTGCCCTGCTGCGGCCACCGGCCAACTGCCTTATGGTGCGTGTGACAGAAACGATGGAGGGAAACTGCGAAATGTATGCACACGTTTGAACTATTTGCATGCATCAACCGGGCCAAATAGCACTTGAAAATTGATACAAATTGGACATTCCGCACAACAGAGGTAGCGTTTGGGCAGTATTTGGGTGCGCATGGAAGAGATAGATATAATGCGTAGGAGAAATGGACTGGAGCGGCCCTACCACCCTCTGCAGCTGCTGGGCTGGGGGTACAGCTTGCTAGCAGTGGGTTGCAATGTGGTGCTGGTGAGGGGAGTGCTGTCCACAGTGGAGCAGGTCATCCCTACTTAGAGTGTCTTTCTACCTCTGTACCTAGTCCTGGAAGTCGCAGCCCTCAGCCTCGTCGCAGTCCTCACAGCCTCCGACCCTACCGACCCAGTGGTGTACTCACACCGCCAAGCCCTGGAAAACAAGTACCCCCCACCCAGAGTGCACTTCGACGAAAGTCTCTATCGCTTCATCTGCAACGCCTGCGGGACCAACGTCAGCACTACTTCCAAACACTGCTCCCGCTGTAATCGCTGTGTGCCCGATTTCGACCATCACTGCAAGTGGCTCAATAACTGCATTGGAGCGTCCAACTACAAGGGGTTCTGTGGGCTGATTGGACTGCTGGCGGGGAGTCAAGCGGTGCAAGTGGTGTTTACAGCTGTGGCGATTAGTAGATTTGTGGAAAGTAGGAGAAGTGAGGTGGAGGACTACTTGCAAGGGGAGCCCATGGTTGTGATAGTGCTGCTTTTCGTGCACATTCTATTTGCAGGCGTGGTTTTTCTGGGCGTTTCCCACCTGATCTGTCTGCATTTCTACCTGAAGTGGAGAGGACTGTCCACCTTCGAGTGGATAAAGCAGCGCAGAGAAGCCGCAGAGCACAGAGTGGAGCCCAGAGCCGAAAGCACCACTCTAAACCTCCACCAAGAAGAACTGCGGAAGGCTGTGGAGGACCACTGTCGCCAAGCCGCCGGGACTTCCCTGGGCCCGCAGGACCCCAAGACTGCCAACCAGAGCGGGGAGCAGTGCGGCTTCGAGCACTCTTTGGACTAAAATGTGCGATTTTGCGGTTTGCAGTATAATAATGGAGTCTCTGCAGCTTTCCGCATCACCCACTAAGCTGCAAATCGACCCTGCAAAGCCCCTTCGCTCCCCCTACCTGCAAGACACTGGTACAGTCCACCCAGCTCTCCGTCTGCCCAGACAGTTACTGGACTCACTGCCTGCCATCACTCCCCACAGCCGGGTTTCCTCGTCCTTTCTGCAAAACAACGAAGGCTCGGACATGTTTAGGGCTATTTGTGAGCGCAAGAGTGCGAGGGAGCGGCTGGAGGCCATGACTAACCGCATTCAATCTCTACGCCTTGCAGAAACTCGTGCGAATAAGAAGTTGACGGAAGTCAGGAAACTCACAGAAGCGAAAACAGTACTAAGAGAGCGGAAAGACAGGGCAGAGGAAGAGCGGAAAAGACGGAAATTGCAGCTTCAATCGGACTTCAGGGCTGCTCGTTATAAAATCGAGTTGGACCGCTCTGAGACTAAGGAACGGATCACGCAGGCGAGGGAGTCGCTGCTGAGACTGAAGCGAGTGACGGATATGTAGGAGCAGGTGGAGGGGGTCAAGAAGGAAAGTGCCAGTAAGAAGGAAGAGTGGCAACTGCTGAGGGATAGAGACTTGACCGCCAAGACCTCTCGCAAAGCTTCACTGGTGTCAACCCTCAGCAAAGCCCACGCCCGCAACCTGTCCCTGGACTACGAAACCCGCTCTCGAGTGAAGTCAGAATTCCAGTCGAAGAAGGAAACCGAGCAACTGGCGAAAGCTGACATGGAGGCCAAGATCAGGGACCTAGAGGCTTTGGAACAGCAGATAGTGGACAACTTGAAGCGCACTTTCGCTACTCACCAGGAGGAAATCGTGAGACTGGAAGGCCTCATTGTCAGGCAAAAGTCCCCGCAGTTGAGTTCAAGTGTGGGCTTCACTGTGCCAAACGTGTTCACTACTGAGCACCAATCGAGCTGAAAGTGCTAATAGGAGTATAAGTCAATAAGTGGTGTTTGGGTGTTAAGCCATTTGACTGCTCTCTTTGCCATTATTTCCAGGTAAACAGGCCTGTGAGGCTTGGCCCAGCCTCGATTTTCGCCTTTCTCGGACTTGCAACAAGCCACTCCCTCCACCGTCCTTTCCAAACGAGTGCACTGCAGTTCTGACTCTGTATTTTCCTTCAACTTTAACTGTGAATTACCTTTATTTCCTGATCTATTACTGTCCTTTCAAGGGATTTCAAGGGATTTCGCGATATTATAGTCAAAAGAAACGACGTTCGTTTTTCCACCTTTATCGGGTCCAAAAGCCAACATTGAGTTGTTTTATCGAGTTAGTTTTGTGAGAAATCAGGCTTATTCACACTAATTTTCACACAAAAAGACCAGTAGTGGGCAAAAATAGCCGTCGAAATTGTCAATTGCGTGCAAAAATCAGTCAAATGACTATTTAGTCGAGAATTCTTTCGTTTTTCGTTTTGCGGACTAATAATGTAGCTTCAATCTGCTCTAAGTTTTTCCTTTCCTCACATTGCGACAGGCAAATAAAGACTGTCCGATGAGAAAACTGAGTCTCTAGGCCTCTTTTCAAATACAAAAGCCCGATTCCCACTCTTTTATTCACCCTATGAGGCACTCCCAAAGCCCACCGACCCATTCACTCCAGCAGACTTTATTAGCTAGCGAGTAAAAAGCTGCTTGGTTTAATGCTTTTCGGCAAAGTCACCGGCTCTATAGACTGTTGATATTTCTCAGTGATGGCGGGTAGAACCTGAGTCTGAAAGTGTTGGACCGGGGCGGTTTCCTCTGTCTTCGGACTGTCCCAGGTCTGCAGCAGGGAAGTGAGCTGGGTAATGCATACCAGTGGGATGGAGATGGGGGCTTGGGACTGGAGTGAGTGGGTGCGCTTGTGGAGGGAGAGCTGACTGCCTTGGCGGAAGCATAGGCCGCAGAAAGGACAGATGAAGGGTTTGGCGCCGGTGTGGATGTGCACATGTTGTCGGTAGTTCTGCTGGGAGGATAGGACCTTCCCGCATTGTTCGCATTGAAACTGCTGATAGAGAGGATGTGCGAACTTGAGGTGGCGTCTGACGTTGTTTTTGGACGCATACATGTTTCCGCAGTTTGGATGTGGGCAGGAGTACTGTCTTTTATTCATCTATTACTACTGCTGCCCTTCAGCAGTCCAGTGAATTCGTTACTACCGATCTAAAGATGGATGCTGACGTACACGTCACACATAGAGTCATTTAAGCCTGGGATCTTAGAGCAGTACAGACGCTAGGCTCTGTCCACCATCATTTTATTCCCTCGCTTCTTGGTCTGATGCCGAAATATTGCCTAGAATTTGTAAAAACTGCCTTGTTTCCTTGGGATTAAAGGCCGCAGGAGAGGAATTGCTAAGGCAGTGGGGGATTTTTGCTTGCGACTGTGTTCATTCTGCAGGTGCGTAGCTGCAAATACATTCGGATTTATGCGAATTGCTTGCAAATTCGTAGTCCGCAGGCAGGAAACAAGTTATTCCTGCAGTCTGGACAGTGGACTGCTACATGCGCAGTCCAGCTAGTAGACAGGACTCTATAGACAATAAAGAACTCCGCCCTAGGGAGGAGTAGGCTAGCAAAAGACTTGGAAGGGACAAGTCTGCAGCTAACACAAAGGAAAAGCATCAATACGAAAGAATCGCTCATACCAAAGTGACATAGGCGGCTATAGCAGTGCACCTCTTCACATACTCCTCTGAGCACGGAAAAGCCCAGCACTCCTACCAATCCAGCACTCTAAAGGGACATGCAAACCACCCAGTATTGCGAATGGCGGAGTGGTCTATCTGTTCCCTCAACAGGTTGGGAGAGGCAATTATGCCATGCGTATTAGTATGATAATGGCAAGACTAGCAGTGGCTTTGCTGCTTCTAGCTGCCTGTGCACTCGCTGAGCGATACTATGTCTTTTTCGCTGCTGTGTAGTATCTACTATAAGTAGTTTGCATTGCTTTAATAGGCTGGAATCCTCGAACTGTTGCTGGAAATATCCACCCTTCCTCCCTTGTAGCGGTAGACCAATAGACTCAGCAGACTCCGATAGGAAGCAACAATATCTCCTCTCCCTACACTAATCAAATGCTAGTCAGATACTCTACTCCTAGACTAGCAACTTGTACGGCCGGGGGTGCTTCGCCCCTAAATTCGTCCGCGAAGTGAAGCAAACCCGAGACGTAGCGAGGGAATTAAGCGGAGACCTGGGCAAAAGAATGCGAAGTTTCCTCATCTGCTTGCTTTGGACTGGAACAGCGGACTCTTCCCTCCTTGTCTGCAGCCTAGGAGAGGGAATTGACAGGATTTCAGCCAGTTCGTTGATTACCGAATCGTCAGAATCGAAGCCGTCGCTGGTTTTCCCTAGCTCCAGTTTGCATTTCCCGCGATTTCGCTCGATTTTCTCTCTATCCGGACCTATCAGCGTCCTTTTCTTCACTGCAAGCACAGGCAGCGACCTGCACTCACTAAGTCCGCTCAACTTCTTCCGAAGTCCAAGGCGCAGCGCCAGTCCCTTGCCCTCTGTGCTGGTTCCCAGACTAGTAGCGGAGTTGAAGAGCGCTGTGGCGTTGACTGAACTGCGGGGAGACGCCAATGACCGTTGACTATTTCCTGACTGCATTGCTATTGCTCAATATGCTCGCAGGCATCAAGTACCGGACGAGAGAGACGGAAAAGAAGGAAATATCGCTGGATTTGGACAGTTATGAGGACCTCAACTATGCTGCAGCGGCAGCCCTCAGAGCCAAATTCGCAGGCAATGCGGCTGTCTACAAGGCTTTAAAGTCGAAGATAGTGCATGCTTTGCCGACTATCGACACCTCTGAATCAGAGCCTGAGATAAAGGAGCTATACAGCCGAGAGCGCAGGAAAAGGAGGAGACAGGAGTCTGTGCAGCCCTGTGAATGGTGCCAAATGCCTGCTCAAGCACTCGTCAAGCTGTGCGGGAACTTCTATGTGGCTTTGCCTCGCTGCCAGCCGCTCACTCCAGGCCACTGCCTGGTGATTCCAGTGGAGCATGTATTGGCCACTACTGAACTGGACGAAGACCTGTATAGGGAACTTAGGGCTGTACTCAGAGATATCAATGCGGCTTATAGCAGCAAACTGGGCAGACAGGGACTGTTCATAGAAAACGCGATTGATGTGGAAAGGTGCAAACACACACTTATCGAATGCATCCCTCTGCCTCCAGAAGCAGCCGCCAACGCCCCTCTATACTACCAAAAGGAATTCAGTGAAGCCGGCTACGAGTGGTCAAACAACCCAAAGGTCGTGAACACCAGAGGCAGGGGACTGCCTGCAGCGGTTCCCAAAGGCTTCCCCTACGTGCATGTGGACTTCAACTGTGAGGGAGGCCTGGCGCATGTGGTGGAGAGCCGCAGACACTACAGGACTTTGCTGGCTATTGAGGTCGCTCGAGACCTGCTGAAGGCTGACCCTATGGCTCTATCTTGCAAAATACTCAATGATGCGAGGACTGAAGTCGATAAATTGGTTAATTTGCTGGCTTAGAGGTTGGCTTATATTGATGAACTGGAGTTTCCCCGCCGGCTAGATTTAAATGGCCGCCCACTCGCCCTTCGCTTCCGCAGGCTCTCTCAAGCGCAAACGTGAGTCTGAGCTTCTCTCGACTGACTTCAAGCCCGGCCCAGACAAGCGCGTCCTCACAGACCGGCTGATCTCTCCCCTCCGTCCAGGCCCTCCTCCCCGCCTACTCAAAGTAACCCGACTTCACCAACTCCCTCTGAAGTCAGATTCCTTTGCCGAGGAAGCGCTGCAAGAGCAAATTGCCCCTCAAGACAGTCAAAGCCGCCTCAGACCTCCTCAAGTCCACCGCAGTCTGTCTGCGCATTCTCCCTTTGTAGGCCACAGCCTGCACTCCACTGGCTTCAACTTCGAGTCTCCCGCCAAGCCGCAGGAATTCAAAGTAGACGTGGAGGGACAAACCCGCTCACCCTTCAGTCACTCCAACACAAGTGTACTCAATTACCGCATATTCAAGTCCCCGCCCAGAGTAGTGGCGAGTGATAGGACTAATTCCAACCTTGGTGCGTAGGCAGTACACATGTACATACTCTACTTAGGGTTTACTACCCACTGCTAGTGCGCTGCTGGGACTCTTTCTTTCGTAGACGTGCAGAAGTCCTGAGGACGTCCATATGACTAGCAGCGTAGGTGACCAGGTTTCTAGCAATGCGCATTCCTGCGCTTTTGTTCATTTCCGCTCTCTGCTTGAGTTCGAATTTCTGCTTCAACTTGTGTATTTCCGCAGTGTTCACAGAGACCTTCTTGTCTGAGGCTCTGCCCAGCAGCAGCAGGTTGCCTGCATAGGCGAGGAGAGTGTTGGGTTTCAGCGAGGCGGCAGCCATGGTCTCTATCATTTTGGTCCGCAGTCCCTTTAGGTCTCTTTGGTTGCCCTCTGCTAAGTCCCGAGTTTGTTTTTCCACCTTGGAGAGGGTCTTTGCGTAGAGTTGGTCGAGAGAGTAAGCCCGGTGGTTGCCTTCTTTGATGCTTTTTTGCCAGGACCGATAAGTCATGTGGGTCAAAGCGGCGTTTGGACCCATTAAGCCTGCAATGTCCTTCTCCATTTCCCGGACCTGCGCCAGTTCCTTAGGACTGGAAATTGAGTTCTTGGATAAAATGTATGTGAAAGAGGTATCTGCAGACTGCTTCCTACTCAGAGTGAAGCTACTGCGGGGCAGAGAGGTGGCTTTGAGTCTTGGTCTACTCATAGGAGTGCTGTGACTTGATTCCGAGTGGACCTCTTCCCTAGCCACAGCAGAGACTTTAGAGATGCGGATGTCTGGGACAGGACTAATGACCCGAGTAGTAGGCGCACTGGCTTGGATTACAGCCAAACTACGCTCAGGACTCGTAGGCAAAGACCTCCCTTGTCCCAGTTCCACCTGGTACTCTTCGATGCCCAGGAAGTACCACTTTTCAGCTATATCCAGCAACATGTCGATTTGCAGGCCTTTGACCAGTCCGCGCACTCCTCGCAAGACTGTGGTTTCCAGTAGTTGCTTCACGTACTCGACTGTGCGGGACAGGGTTTGGGTAGCTGTGGACAGACTGCAACTCGCCGGCTCCACAAATTGCGAAACAAACAAAAGCCCAGTGTCCTTCACCTGCCCTCTATACCCACTCCTACCCCTTGCAGTACCTCTCCCAGTCCCGAAGTAAGTCACCTCGTTGACATAGAGCCAGACCTGCGCCCTGCTTTCCCTCGTCCAAATGACCCGCACCTTCTGAGCTGTGTAGTTGGGACTGAGCAGGTAAGTCTGCACGACGAACTCCTCTGTCTAGGCTTTACCTTGCTGCGCCAGGAAGGACTGGATGTGAGTGCAGGCCTCGGCTGTACTGTGACAGGGCAGTTTCTCTGCTTCTGTCTTGATAAGGTACATAGGCAGTCCCAGGCGTTCTTCACTACTGTACAGGTGCATGGACTCTAGTCGGGCGGGGAGTTCCACTGAGGACACTGATTCAAAGCGAATGCCGAGGGTGGTAGTGCTCATGAACATCAACTTCTCGAAGCCGAAGCCCATTATGAGGGTGGGCGGCACCTTGAGCAGAACTCTGTTCCTGCGACTGAGCAGGTAGAGCAGGCGGAAGAAGTGCAGGTTGCCAGGGTACTCCGGCACACGTTCCATTTCTAGACATGTCTGCAGTCAAGCGGCTGTACTACTACCTGGAAAAGCAGGTGGTGAGTCACAAGATCAACCCCATCTGGGCGCAGTACCTGAGGAAAGCAGCCGCCAGCCCCGGGCAGCAGAGCCTAGCAGAGGACTACCTGACTCTGCTGAAAGCGGCCAAGCAGTACAAAGACTTGCTGCAGTCCTACAACATCGGAGAGCGCAGAGACTCTAAGAAGGAGGTGGAGAACGTCGCGAGAAGGGTGGGTTTGAGCATGCCCAAGCTTAGGAAGTAAGAAGTAGGGAAATGGGAGGGAGGGAAAGGGGAGAAGTGGAGGATGTAGGGTGAAATGGGGACTTTAGGGCTGTTCTCCTGGCAGACTGTGTAGATGTGGAATAAAGAACAGCAGTTCAGGCCTATATGTGGCGAAATACAGAACTAGTGGCCGACTATTGCCTTACTTTCTCAATGCAGCATTCTCCTAAGTACCAAAGTTCCTTTAATTCCCTCACTTCTCTGATTCCCTCAAGTCTGCCACTTGTAATAAGCATGGAGGAACCTCCCAGTCTAGCGGAAGTGCGGAGCCCTGCCCAACTCACCTCCCTTCTCCTCTCTGGCGCCTGCATGCAAGAACTCGAATCTCTGTGCTCCACGCTAAATCTGCGCCTGAAAGACCTCTTCCCCAGGCCGTTGGAGATTTTTTCAACAGGGAATTCAGAGGAAATCGCCCAGGTTCGATACCAACATTATGAGAAAAAACGTCAATTTCGACTGGGAAAGGTACTGCAGGCCTTGCGACATATAGGCCAAGTGAGTTCCAGTCCTCACTCCCACAGTCCAGATTACCCACTCATCAAGAAAACCAGTACTGAAAGCACACTCCGAAGCGGCACAAACAGACGTGGAAATGACTCCGTTTTGCCTGTGCTGTATACAGAAACCGACTCCCCTATACACGAGCTGGAAGAACCTGCAGATATGGTAAGCACTGAAGTATCAGTTGGGGATAGGAAGCAGGGAGTGCAGGAAAGACTTGCAATGGCTCAGCAGCGTTCTCTCCACTTGCAGCTCACTGCTATCGCTGACAAAGTCCACAAACTCAAGCAAAAGGAGCAGAAGCTGCAACTCACCAAGCAGGAAATTAGGCAGGCGGGGCTGGAAAAACTGCGAAAACGCGAGTTGCGCAGTGCGAAGATTCGGGAAAACCTGCAAAGGAAGTATAAGGAACTGGCCGCCTTCGAGAAACGAGAGGCGAGCAAAGGTCTCGACACTCTAGCAAAGTCTTATACTCGAGTGAGACTCAGGTGCAAGTCAGTCGTCCCGAGCAGGGCAGTCGAGCACAAGGAAGATGAAGAAGTGCAGAAACAGCTACAAGCCATCCAACACAGACTTGAGGAAAGTGTCGCCAGAGCCAGCCAGAGACGCTACATTGCCGCCCTGTCCTTCGCCTCCCGGTACGACCACCACAGAAAAGCCCACGAACGAGTCAGGACTGAAACTGCCCATGAAGTCAAAGACGCACTCGAACTGGCTCTAAAGTTGCAAGAGCAGCATCGTAAGTCTCAACAACTTCGAGAGCAGTACATCCAATCCACACTTCTAAGAGCCTCGCAGCGCACACACAGAGACAGTAGTCGCTCGCAGATGGACACTCAGCGGAATTCAGAACCGCTTTGCATCCCTAAGGACCTGGAAACGCACAAAAGGAGGGAATCCACTGTGATTCGGATCAAGCAGGAAGTCGCACATTTGAGACGACTGGATGTAGCGGAGAATTTAGCCAGGACAAAGGACTCAGAACGAGAGCGAAAGCACAGTATTATAGAGAAACATCAAAATAACACTGCTTTGTGGGAAAAACGGCTGCAGGAGCGAAGTATCAGGGACAGCAGTAAGCTCAGAGAAGACTTCCAGCGACAGGAAAAGCGGGAAAGACTGAAGTCGTCCGTAACCGAGCGAATCGCAGAGCTGCAGAAGGAACTGAGTGCAGGGGGAACTAACTCTCTATAGTAATGGAGCTTTGGAAGGACGAGCAAACCAACACCTGGCACATGCTAGACGCGAAGACAGGCCAACACTACCGCTGCGACCGCTACGGACAGCCGCTCACCCGCTTCCACCTCGACCAAACAGGCCTAATGGCCCCGAAAGACATAGCAGAGAGACAGCACCAGCCCTACGCAGCTCCCAGTCTTCAGGCTGAAACTCCCTATGCTGCCCAGCCACGTAAATTCGACGGCTATTCGCAGTTTCCTCGGCCGAAGTCGGAGGCCTACTTCAATGACCTGCACTCTGCGAAGACTCTGCGTCCGGTGCCTAGAGGCCAGATGCCTTCCAACCGTCTGCCCAACGACATCAAGCACATCCCCAAGCCTGCCTCTTTCCTTACGTTCTCCGCTGTAGAGGATGGCACTGTGCGTGCTCCCCGCTTCAAAAGAAGTGCAACCGCCCGAGTGCAGGAAGTAGCTCCTGAAACGCTCACTGTGGAAGGGCTGAAAACCACACTCGCTAAAGGCCCTGAAACGCTGGTAAAGACAGCCGCCCTGTTTTCCTCCACTCTAGAAGCTGAAAAGCGGCAAATGACAGGCTACCAGCCTCCCACTCGCAAGCCCGATCGAAGGAAGCTAAAGGGCTTTTTCCAGCTCACGTATCCCTCCGCAGAGGACTGCTACGCGAGGGACATGCAACTGTGGCGAGCCACTAACCCTGAAGTGCACGAAGCGCAACAGCACTACGAAGCGCTGGACCGGAAGAACCTGGAGAAGAGGAAGGCGCAAAGGATTTTGCAGAGCCAGTTAATGAGTAAATAGGCGTAGACTATATAGCCTTACTAAAGGAAGTGTATATATACAGGGGAGAGTTGGACTGACTACCGGGCAAGTACCTGACATAGTCCATTTTGTCCAGTGTTTTGGCTGGTTCCATATACATAGTGGACAATGCATCGGGTTTGTCCCCTGCCAGGCTGTGGGAAAGTGCTCAGCTGTTCCTACCGTCTCAAGACCCACATTGAGCGACACCACCAGGGCATCCGCAAGTACGAGTGTCCGGAGTGCTTCAAACTCTTCAAAAGTCGCGACAACCTGCATGACCATTTGACAAGACATCGACGTCCCGTTGAGGTGGACCAAGGTCTCCTGGAAGCTTTTCGACAGAGAGGCTTCACTGGTCTCCTGATAATCCCCAGACTTACCGACATGGTTGAAAAGTCGCATGACCCGGACCTCAGACCCTTCACCGTAGTGAAACGAGTATATCCCTACCCGGTAGATGGGGATGAGGTGATGCTTCCGGCGATTGAAAGGCAAGGCGAACTGCGGACTTAGTAACAGTAGTAAAGAGGTTGAAAGGCAGATAGGAGGTATACTGGACGAGAAGGAGTTCAGATGTGTCTACTAACAAGGAAATGCGGAGTGACTACCCAAGTGCGACTTTATCTTAGTCGTACATGCAGTTCATCACGGTTTGGAACGGATTGTCTACGTGAGGACCAGTTCTACCGACGTCTCACACCCCTTCTATCCATATACCCGCGTTTGTGCTTCCTGCTTTCCCTAGTGCATATAGACCCAATTCCTGCTCTCCGCTTGCCCCTTTGTCTCCTAAATCCGAAGCAGCCAAAGTGTTGACGCTGATATCCCCCAGCACACTCCTCGCCAGTGCCTCCGTCCCTGTCTGCCCCACCCCCCCTCAGGCTGTCCCCGCAATCGAATGGCCATATTAATCTCCTGCGCAGAATGGTAGCCGCTACATAGAGTTCCCTCGTGGTCACGGAGCCGGAAAACTTCAGGTTCATCCTGCGTATTCTCAACACCAACATTGACGGACGGCGCAAGGTGGTGTTCGCACTACGCTCTATCAAGGGATGTGGGCTCCGCTTCTGCAGTCTGGTGCTGAAGAGGGCGGGGGTGGACCTGAGCAAGCGCGCAGGAGAACTCAATGACGCGGAAATTGAGAAGATCGTGCGCATCATTCAAAACCCGGAGAGCTACAGCATTCCCTCTTGGTTCCTCAACCGCAGAAAGGACGTGCATGAAGGCACCACCACTCAAGTGGTCGCCAACTGGCTGGACGGCAAGTTGCGCGAGGACCTCGAGCGTCTCAAGAAAATCAGCGCTCATCGTGGCCTGAGACATTGGTGGGGTCTGCGTGTGCGTGGCCAGCGCACCTGCACCACAGGTCGCAGAGGCAAGACGATGGGCGTCTCCAAGAAGCGCGCTCCTTAGGATTAACCACAGAACAGAAACTCTGTAGGGCTCTGTCTGGTGCAGGTCGACAGTTAGGGAAGTCTTAGTTTGAAGGCTGAACTTTGGAATTCTTGCTTGAAATAGGAATTATCGTTCACTAATCATACACTCCAATGTCCATTTTCTAGTAAAATCAGACTACCAGCACAGGAACTCCGATCAAACGTGATAATCGCAGTAGTCCGGAGCAGCCCAGAACTCGGTAGAATGGTCTCAGGCTGGAATTGCATTTTAGCAATATATCACCCTTGTGCACTGCAGTGCTATGCAGGAGACAGAACTGCAGCGTTCCAAACAAGTGCCTTTTCAACACTGTATCATTGACTCTGGCTGTTGCTACATTGCTAATCTCACAAGCAGTTAATTTCTGCATACAGTTAGTACTATACCGAGTTTTCAGCCATAATTGGTCACTGATATAAGACTAGACAAAAGAGAGTTATCTCTTTAGTTACTATTCGCATGCGTAAATATACATCACTTCTATCAGTCCGATCAGCAGATCTTCCGCAGCTATATTCCATCTTTCTCTGGACGAACAGCTGAAATGGCTGAATCTGGTTGCTAGGTCGAGAGATCAATAGCCTGATTTCGATGCAAAACCCAAAAACTCGCTAAATCCTTAGGCGCAATGTATCCTCTGCACTCTAAAAGGCCAGCTTCTACTAGTCCACTCCAAACCTCAACCCGAGAGGCCATAACTGTATTAACTATCAGTGATACCTGTCTACTACCGACTCTCACCGAGCCAGCAGTCCTTTGTTGCCTAGGTTAACTCTGCATAGATAATATGAGTGGTCAGGACCGCGACTATCTAAACACCAAGGTCAACCCTATCCTCGAACGCATGGTCTCCGCCCTGCTAGAAACGCACCCTCAGGAACCTGCTGCTTTCATGATTGCCTGGCTACAGCGTGAGTTCCCGCCCCATACTCAGCCCAGTCCTCAAGTCCACAGCAAGGCTCAGGACTCCCAAGGCTCGGATCAGTCGGAGGATGACGAGGACGAAGAGGTCTCGCCTACCCGCAAGGCCAAGCAGAACCAGCGCAAGGGAGTGTCTTCGGAGGCGTATGGACGGTGGAATCGCAAGGAAGACTTTGTGCCGAGAGTTATTGAGAAGACTCCGGACCAGCGGGGCCGCATTCTCGATAAAATCGGGAAAGCCTTCATGTTTTCAGGACTGGACCCAAGTGAAAAGGAAGTCGTGGTCAAGGCAATGGAGGAGAGACACATTGCCGTCGGACAGAACGTTATTACTCAGGGGGAAGATGGCAGCGAGCTGTTCGTGGTGGACTCTGGCGAACTGGCCTGCACGAAGATATTCGAGAAAGGCGGGCAGTCGCGCTTCCTGAAGGACTACCACTCAGGGGAAAGCTTCGGAGAGCTAGCCTTGCTGTACAACGCCCCCAGAGCCGCCACTATCACTGCCAAAACTCCAGCTGTTCTTTGGGTCCTGGACCGTAGTTGCTTCAATAACATCGTCAAGGACTCGGCGGTGCGGAGACGTGAGCGGTATGAGGAGTTCCTCAAGAAAGTGCCGATTCTCGGAGACATGGACCCTTACGAACGCTCACAACTCGCAGATGTGTTGAAGCCTGTAGTGATCGAAGCAGGCGAATACATCATCAGAGAGGGGGAAGTCGGGGACATGTTTTACATTATTGAGGAAGGACAGGCCAAGGCCACCAAGGTGCTGCGGCCCGGCCAAGCTCCCGAAGAGGTAAAAGCCTACACCTCCGGGGACTACTTCGGAGAGCTAGCGCTGCTCAGGGGAGAGCCACGTGCAGCCAACGTTATAGCAGCGACAGTGCTGAAGTGTGTGACTCTGGACAGACACACCTTCAAACGGATGTTAGGGCCGTTAGAGGACATCATGGGGAGGAACGCTTCGAAGTACCCAGGCCTCATCAAGGACTAAAGTATTCGTTAATTCTCATCTAGGCAGGTCGGGGATGTCGGGGATTGGCTCGCTTGCAGTGGATAAACTCGCGAGACTCGGGCGCGCTAGCAGTGGCTTGCAGTCTTCCCCCCACAACCACCGCCCCTCCGACACTGGCTGTTCCTCGGCGAAGTCGTAGTTGTACTCTTCCGATTTCGCCTGGACGCCCGCTCTAATTTCAGCCCTCACAGTCCCGATAAAGGCTTCTATCTGCTGCAGAGGCGAAATCGCTTGAGCTGGGTTCATATTACTTACGAGGGAAATCGGTATCTTCCCTCCCTTTCATATTTGCGCAGGTTACGGTTAGGCGCTCTGTGCAGGGCTGCAAGCTTTGGGCGCCTTGGCAAGGCCTTAAAAAGCGCAGTTGCTATATGAAATGGTTAATTTAACGGCTGAGACTGGGGAATACGACCTGGACAAAGTTCAAATTGCTGTGCTTTTATTGATCTGTGTACAGTGGCGGGGCCTTTTTCCTGTGCAGGGAAATAGCAGTGGAAGGGCTTGAGGAGGTATATTGGGGAAAGGGAGGGAAACCTGCAGAAAAACTCATTGGAATAGTGAAATGAGTGCTGATCCTCACTAGAGTCTTTGTCTTTCTGCGGATTTCCCCTACTTCTGCTGGCCGGAACAGCTACGCTTGCACCTGACCTTACCATTCCGGTTTCTGACCCACGCTTATAAAGTCAATATAATGGGCATTTCGCTTTGCTTTGGTCTCAGTTCGAAGGAAATCGAGTGAATTTAGGTCTAAAGCCCTGCTTTTCACTACTTCGTTTCCCCGATTCCTACTCAATCTGCCGAATTCCAGTAAGGAACAGGACAACTGCAGTACCACAGTAAGGAAAGTGACTCCAGCATAGTACTAGCACTAAATCTCTAGTAGGAATTAGCAGCTCCCTGAGACACCTACAAAAGGCCTAATTAGTATGGATGCGGTAACAGTGGCGCAGAGACTCCTAGAAACCGCGGAAACTGCCAAGGTAAACCTCACGATTATGACCGACTTAGCCCTGCGCACGAAGTGCATGCTACCAGTGTTAGCTGATATCCGCTGAACCAGTCCGCAATTTCCCTTAACTCCGCACTCTTTACCCGCGGCAACATCCCCACAAAGCAGCTGCAAGCGCTGCTACGCATCCGCAGACACCTTACTCGCTTGTATACAGTCACTGAAGTCCTAGCAGACCTTAGAGGCTTCTTCCGAGACCGACTTTCCACTGATCTCATGCCTGCCGACATCACTATATCTCTAAGGAAACTCGCTGGCGCCTTCCTAGACCTGGGCTCCTCTCCCGGAGTCAACATCAACAAAGGCGCTGTGCAGCTCCAAACCCAGGTGGAAGCTGTGCCTGAGAGAGTGAGGCAGGCTGTCGTGCTGCTCAAGCAAAGCTGCGACCTGAGAGACAAGCAGTTCATGCGGAAGGTTATGGACTTGCTGGATGCAGGGCCGGCGGATGGACGGGAAATGCTGACCAGTGTGCTAGCAGATATAAACCACGAGGAGAAACAGGGGTTAAAGAAGGTGGATTACCATGCGCAGGGTATAGCTGCTGTGGGGTCCCTGGAGTCGGAGGCTTTCTGGAAAGGACACTTTGGCCTGCAGTCTACAGTGCCTTGGCGCATATTTCAGGATATATTTGTGCAAGCAGAATACGGAGATTTAGACCATGCAGGCTTCGCACAATTAACCTTTCTGCTACGGAAGTACTTAGACCCGCAAGGGACTGGGACTGTGGCGCACCACCGATTCGTGCAGTTCCTCGATACGAAGTGGGCGGCCGTAAAGACAGAGTTCGTCCCTCAGCGTGGGCTAAAACTGCCCACAGCTCGACGAGACGCAGAAGCACTGCCGCTCCTAGTCACCGCAGTCCAGAAGCCAACTCTATACCTGCGTGAAGGCATGAGCTTCGCTCTCACCCAGCAAGGCTACTCTCTCTCTATGCGTCTGCACAAGGACGGAATCACTGTTTTCGGCCGCAAAAGCGAACGTGCGAAAAGCATTGTGGACGTGCAACTCGACGACCCTTCAGTTTCTCAGATACACGCTCAAGTGGTGTTCCGCGAGCGTAAGTTTTGGCTGGTCGATTTAGGCTCAACCGGGGGGACTTATATACTGATGCGGAAGTCTACGCCTGTGCACCCGGGCTTCGTATTCCAGTTAGGGTTCGGAGATGTGTTCGTAGTGACGGAAGTGAATGGAGAGCAGTTGTTCAGTTTGGACGGAGACAGGGAGGAAGTGGTGGATGCCGGGACTTGGTTTGCGCGGGGAGGAGTGGAGGAGGTGAAGGTGCAGATGGCTCCGCATGCAGACTTGGAGAGTGAGGAGGGGGAGAGGAGAGCTGTGCCGCCGCCTTTGGATGAGGAGGGAGAAATCTCGGCTGTGATGAGGGAGGAAAGCGGGAGTGAGTCGGAGGAAAGTGGAAGTCAATCGGAGGAAAGTGAAGAGGAAAAACTGACAAACCGTGCTCCTGCAAAGTCACCTGAGAGCGAAGCCAGCGACTCCGCCAGCAGTGGAGAATACCAAGAAGAGGGGGAAGAAGAAGACAGTGAGGAAGTGGAAAGTTCAGAGCAGTCTCAGGACAGCGAGGAAAACGGCGGAGGAGATGAAGGCGGCAATAGTTCCGATGAAGACCAGAACCCTGCAATCCCTGAGGAAAGCCAAGAGGACAGCTCTGAGGAAAGCCAAGAGGACAGTGAGAGTCAGTCTGAGCACTCACAGAGCCTGCAGCAAAGTGAGGAGCAAGAAGACAGTCAAGAGTCGGAATCGAGCCAATCTGCTTCTCAGAAATCTGTCGGTCGGAAATCTGCATCGAAGGCAGCCTCGGTGGCTTCCTCAGTCCACAGTGCTTCCAAGGACAGTTCCTCCAGTGCACAAGCGAGTTCATTGGCTAAAAGCAGCTCCCGGGTTTCTGCTTCGCAAGAGAGTTCGTCTGAAGTATCATCCTCCCAGTCCTATTCTCAGGGGAAATCTAGCAAATCCGCTTCACAGCAAAGCGGCTCTGAGCGATCCAAAGCTTCCATCCACCCCCAAGTCCACCCCAACATCGAACTTCTTTGTGTGCTCAAAGGGGAACACTTAGGCAGACGCTGGCGGTTCCCAGCAGACCCTGAGGGCGTCACCATCGGCAAATCCCACGATTGCCACATCCGTCTCCACAGCGACCAAATCCGCAGCAAGCACTGTCGCTTCGTTGTAGAGAACGGTGCTTGGGTGGTGGAGGACTACGCAGTGGGAGATCGAGTGTGGCTGATGCTGTCAGACTACAGCACGATGAGGCGCAAAGAGCCCTCTGGAGCCTATTTGCTGGAGCCAGGGAGTCGCTTCAAACTAGGAGGAGTGGACTTCGAAGTCGGCGGCTAAGTAGTCACTATCCATCTCTCTAAAGATGTGGACGTAGCTAATTCCTGCCCAGTACTATGGCATTAGGAGACTCTAAGTCTGCTGTGCGAGGCCTTGCTGGTCAGTCTGGGTTTCCTCTCCATCGGGTCGAGCAGACTGGGTCTGGGTCTGGGACTGAACTGCCTGTCGATGAAGTCGGAAAGGCTCAAGGAAGTGCCGTCGCCCACTAGGACGAGCTTCCTATTGTTCATTCGGAGCTCCACCTGACGAGCGTCTTCAACAGGACTTTCACTGATGACCTTGAGTGTGGAGATCGAGTGTTTGGAGCGCGAAATAGGCCTAAGGTGAGGGAGTTTGCTGCAGGTCCGGTGACTGGTCAGAAGTCTCCGCAGGTCCATAGTTTTATTTAATCCTAGCAATGAGCACAAGTGACTACTGGCACTGCAATACACCCAAGCAGGAGAGAAACTAACGCACTTTACTTAGGCCTCCAACTCGACTCAGACACCAACGCAATAACCAGAAGCAGCACAACCGTCAGTAGAGCCAAACAACACTGTCTCTGCTTGTTGCCTTTCCCTCGCTCCGCCGCCTTTTCCAGCTCCTGCACAGTCCGTTTGGAGTGCTGCACTGACCCGCTCATGTGCTCCTCGATGCGGTCGAGGGTCTGTCCTTGGTCATTGACGAGCAAGCTGATTTCCTTGAAGAGACTATTGACTTGTAGGATGGAGGAACTGATGAGAGTGATGCGTTGGTCGCGTTCCTCGAGGATGCCTTCGTGCAGCTCCACTTCGAAGGTGTCGGCTTGCTGCTGGGAGGCTTCGGAGAGGAACGCATCTCCTTCCTCGGATGAGGAGTCGCTCAGACTTTGCTCGGCTCTGTAGAACGCATTGGTGAGTCTCGTTAGTCGGCCTACTTCCTTGCCCAAGTCCTGTCTCCACTTGTCCGCCTTAGCCTCTGGCAGTTCCTTCAGTAGGGACTGGATTTTCCCAGCCAGGTGACTTGCAGTCTGGACTCGGACGTATGTGCGAGCTCGCTCCTGCTTGGAAAGGTGAGTGAGCAGCTGGAGTTGTTGCTCTGCGGCTTGCAGGTGGGTCTGCATTTCTCCGAGGAGTTGGCGGACTTGCTGGGTGGTGGATAGCTCGGAGTCAGGTGCTTTCTTCTCACCTAGACTGGCGAATGACATTACTATGTATAGCGCTAGGGAAAGGACGCTGCTGAGTATCAGCCTCTGCATAGAGTGTATCTGTTTCAGCAAACCGCAGTAGTGGCTGTGATGCGACTTGAGCCTGCAGAGCAGCCGAGCCTAACAATATGTCGAAGCGTAAGCTGAGGTAATACCAAGGCAGTCCCAGTCGCAAGCGACAGATCTCTCCAAGAGAGTCCATTCATGTGTTGCGGCGTCAAAGAGCAGTCCACGTCTTCATATTCAACAAAAACCGGACGCAAGTGCAGGAGATCTGCCTTAGAGTAAGGGCCCCGGGCTCGCTGCAGGATTGATTTCTCAATCGTAGGTGACTTAGCGCAAGTAGCCTTCCTTTTTAATTTCTGAAAGCTGCAGAGTGGCGGAGCACTCGTGGCAGACCTAAGCGCTTTCCTACTTACTGCCAATTCCGCTGCTCTGCACCACTCATCCATTTTGTTTTCGGCCCTTCGAGTCCCTTCCCTCAGTCCTTAGCCCCTAAGTCCGCAGTCTTAGATCCGTCCCCCGGCCTCTCAGTCTCCCCAATAGACCTCTCTCAGTGTCCCCTGCAAGTGGATTTCCCCCTTCCTCCGTTCTCTTCTCTCTTTCAACTCCTCAGTTTTCCCAACTTCACAGACTTAGCAGAAGTCCACAGAGACCGGTAACTGGAGTAGACTCTTGCAAAGAGTGGGCTGAGCCACTGTAGCCTTTCCCACTGCAGCTGCGCTCTTTACAAGTATATGGAGGACTACTAAAAGGTCGAATTTACCTTCAGCCGTTCAAGATTGGGTGGCGAATTGTGGCCTTGGATAGCAGGACTATTGTCACAGGCCATGGTAGTGTCTGTTGCCCTGGTTTTCAGCTCTATCCACCAGGCCTGACTTCCTATCTCAGTGCGCTTTTAAGGACACATAGGCTTGTTTTTATATAGAACTGGAATATAAGAAGAAGTTGAATGTTTCCACCCAGACAAAGACAGTGGCTATTGCTAGGGCTTAGTAGGCTACGGGGAAGTGGCAGTTTTGCACCTTTTCTTCCCATAGCATCCGAAAAACCTGTAAATTAGCCTGCTCAAAGCACACATTCGCTAGTGAATTGACCATGCACAACTTATCTCCTTAGACAGTGCTTCAACACTAGTAGTCAAGTTGCATCTCATATACACTAACAGCCACCTGCAATGGCGCAAACAGACAAGTGAGTCACCTGCTGCATTCAAATGGACCCGGGAACTCTCTTCCCCTCAGCGGAGACGTCCACCCAGCGCTTCTCTCTCATCAAGCAACTGGCCAAAAGCACTTCCTGCACTGTCTACTCCGCAAAGACGCTTACTACTGGGGACCTTGTGGCTATCAAGAAAGTGGATAAAGCGGGGTTAGGCGTGAGTGCTTTGGCGGCTCGGAGACTTAGTGAAGTGGAAATTCCGAGTCAATTCTACCATGACCACCTTCTGCACCCGATTAGTCACTATGAGGATGAGGAAAGCTTGTACGTGGTGCTCGAGCTATGCGAGGGTGGCGACCTAAAGCACTACTTAGAGACCAAGAAGATCCTCGCCGAGCAAGAAGTCTGCACCCTCGCCCGAGAAATCGCCCTAGGTCTAGAAGCCCTGCACGACAGTCTCACAGTCCACAGGAACCTCAGTCTCTCCTCAGTGCTGCTAACCTCTGAAAACCACGCTGTGAGCTCCACCTAGAAAATCGGCGGCTTCAAGCATTTGATTGAACTGCGGACTTCTCGAGAAACTCGCAGAACTCCGTGCGGCTCCACAGACTTCTGCTGTACTGAAATGGTGGAGCAGCAGCCCTACAGCTTCCAAGCAGACGCCTGGTCGTTGGGCTGCATCATCTACGCATGTCTCTGCGGCTCCAGTCCTTTCCAAGGCTTTCCGCCCACTGCTTCTGAAAGAAATGCACTGAGGATAGCTCCGAGACTGCCCACTTTCTTTTCGGTGGAAGTGCGAGATCTATTGACTCACCTACTCGACCCGGACCCTTTGCACCGCTTTTCCATCCAGCAAGCACTGAGCCACCCTTTCTTCAGTGCATCTCGCACAGGCGCCTGCTCTCCCTGTGCCTTGCCCGGGGAACTCAGTCCTGTCCCTTTCCACCACAGTCGGCAGAGGAGTCGGTCCGCGGATTCCCTTTCCTTCTGCGATAAGTTCATTTACGAGTACAAAGAGACCTTTTCTCCTGTGAAAGACTCGGATAAGTACTTGACCAAACACGGAGATGTCCTGCGGAGAAACCTACAAGAGCGGTTCAGCAGTGTCGACCAAAGGACCAGCAACACTCCCAGAGCTTCTTTATCCACTGCCCATTTACCTCTGCTTCGCTATGACTTGGCTAAGTCGAGTGTGTGGATATCCGCGGATGGCAGTATTACGTATCAGTCTGCGAAAACGCTGTTGACAGTGTCTGGGGACGGACGGAATTGCTGGTATGGCCGCAGTAAGCGACGTGAGTATCAGTTGAGCACTTTGCCCGACCGAATAGGGAAATTCTACGACTACTTGAGATCGTTTGTATCAGTCGTGAGAGCGAAAACTCCCTATTTTATATATGAAAACAAGCACGGAACCTTCACTTTGATGGTTGACAGCCTCCACTTCGAAGCCTATTTGCAGTCTGGCGAGCGTTTGCGTTTCTGCATAGGAGGAAAGGACATGGACCTGCGCCGGCCTGACGGGATTTCCCAAGTAATTCGTCCTTGGCAGGACTGGAAGTCGCTAAATCCCCCAACGCAAGCAGCAGTGCAAGCCAGCCTAAAGGGACTAAAGGCAGTCAAGGACCTTTGTGATAAGCTAGCTTCGTAATAGACTTTTATCTGTCTACCGAGGAAGAAACAGCAATAGAAGCTGAAATTGGGGAAATTAACTGATGTAAGCAGAGTTGAATATGCAGAATTCGCTGAGGACTCACTTTTTTACATTATAGAAATTGGTGGTTTCGAATATATTTTATCAGAGATTTTCCAGTAAAAAGACGCTAAAAACAGCACTAGAGTCTTCGCATACGATAAAGAAGCTGAAAAGAAGCGTAATTTTCCCCTACGTTCAAATCTATCTGCTATAAAGTAAAATGAGCGCAGAGTACCAGTGGTCTGGAGTGATTAACTTCCTGCGAGGGCAGAAGGATTTGCGTGTGCACTCCGACTGGACAGTGGAAAGAGTGAGAATGACTGAGCAACTTCAAGCCAAGCAGCTCCAGCTCCAGCAAGCACAGGCGCTGCAGCTCGAACTTAAAGACCGAGTCCGCAAGCTCGAATCCGCTCTGCGGCAAGAACGTTTCAAGTGCACACAAGTGGGCCACCATCGTGTCAGCTCTGATGAACTAGTGAGCACTCTGCACAAGCAGAAGGAACAGCCTCGACAGCGACGGTCTCAACGGCCTCGCTTGTCGGAACCTTTGGAGCTGGAGCCTCGACCTAGCATTGAGGAGGAACCTAGGCCTGCTACGAAGTGGCACCCGGCTGCTACGTTGCGGTCGCACATGGACGGAGTCCGCGCTTTGCACTTCCTTAGCAAGAGACTGACTCTGGTGTCTGCCTCTGAAGACTGCACTGTAAAGGCGTGGAATTTAGAGGGAGTAGTGAGGCAGGAAGAAGACTTGGAGCCTTATGTGACTCTGCGTGGACACACAGGACCAGTGATGGCGCTCACAGGCGCACATGAGTACGGCCTCGGCCAAATACATGAAAATGCCATCTACTCGGGAGACACTCGAGGGATAGTGAAACTGTGGGATATCCAAACGCCTGAGACTATGGGGCTGTACTCCCCTTGGAACAGCCCAAGTGTGCACAGTTGGCAGGCGCATGCAGATGCCATTTGGGTGCTGACTCACCACTCCATTGACAACTGTTTGCTATCACTGGGCGCAGACCGTTGTGTGAAGGTCTGGAAAACGCGGAATTTGGAAGAGTATAAGCGGAGTTCCTGGCGTCGAACCAGCGAACAACCAGTGTTTTCAATAGTGGAAACAGAGACTCCCACAGCTTGTTGCTGGGTGCATACTCACCCTCCTACCTTCGCAGTAGGCTCCTCAGGCTCTCACCTGCGACTTCACAACCGAGACACTGGCCAGATCTCTAGTCTGTCCTTCGCTGCCAGCGAGCCTGCTTCAACCACCTGTCTCGCGTCCTCTCTCCTCAGTCCTATACTACTCTCCGGCCATACAGACCGCCGCATTCGCCTATTCGACCTGGCAACAGGCCGCTGTGTCCAAGAGATCGTAGGCCACACAGAAGGCGTATCCGCCCTGTCCATGCACAGCTCAGGACTGTACCTTGTGTCCGGCGGACATGACGGGTCTCTGCGCAGTTGGGACTTGCGGCGTTTCCAGTGTGTGCAGGAGCTGCCAGCGCATAGACGGAAGTATGACGAAGCGGTGCACTGCATTGCACATGCACCGAGCGAGCGACTGATGGCCTCGGGCGGTGCGGACTCGGTCGTGAAGGTGTTTCGATAATGTAAAATACATGGAGGTGGCGAGTGCAGCGCTGCTCAGCGGACTGAGGCATGAGTCGCTGTCCTATACAGCTAAGGAAGTCGCGCGACTCGCAGAGCTGCTCAGGTCTGTATACAGCCTCGCACTTGCAGGCCAGCCAGTGGAGCCCTATGTGCCTTTGGTGCTCGCTCACTGCTTCCTCCCAGACGTACCGCCGCAGCTAAAGAAGTGGGCTTACATAGTGCTGCGAGAAGCAGCGGCAAGGCTGGATTTAGACTGGACGGCAGTGTGCAGCACCCTGGCGCAAGACTTACACAAAGAGGCGGAGTTCTTCCCAGACGCCCTCCGCTTTCTCGCCCTACTGCCAACAGAAGACTCTATTCGCTTGATCACGACCCGGGAGTCCGACTTAGCGGGCTGTCTGAAGCCTACAGGAAACGTGCGAATTGCATCAGTAGTCGCCGAAGCCTTATGTCCACTGCTACTGAAACTGTGGGAAGAGAATGAAACTGCAGGGTGGAGAGATGTGACGAGAGAGCTGTTCAGAGTGATGTTAGTGCTAACCGGGGAAGAGCAGGCGGTGTGGTGTCGCATTGGTTTCCACGCGTTCCACCTCTTGGTGAGGAGTGCAGGTCCTCGGCCGGCTCTCAGTGAACTGGGTAGTGCAAGTGGTGCTCCTTCGGATGTGTTCGATGGACTATTGGGCTACGCCTTGGATCTACTGCTGCCCAGTGCGTTTCACCTGATTCAAAGAGCAAATCGACTACCACTGCAGGACGCAATAGTCACAGTCCCCTGTCTATCCCTAATCCTGACAGAACTACAGCGTTTGAGTGCTGGTGCATACATCCATTTCAAAGACATAGACTGCAGTGCACAGCAGGCCCGGGACTACTTCAACCAAACTCTCGTCAGAGCCTTACTTGCAGCCCCTGATCCTTCTTTGCACCTTGTATTAGCGGTGTCTCTGCAGGACTGGAGCACAGACTTGGGCTGGACACTGGCTTGCAAGCTGGTAGCTACGGGCTTCTCTAGGACCTTTTCCACTATCGCCTGCTTAAGGAGTGCTGCTCGACTGATACCAGATTTCGAACCGGAACAGCAGATAGTGCTAAGTTTGGCTATATTGGAGCGCAGTTGCACAGTAGAGGAGCAGGCTGACAAATACTCGCTGTTAATAAGTGGCTTTCGAGGTGTTGTACGTCAAGCCTGGTCAGTCTTCCAACTACTGTCCTGTCCTTGGTTCGTAGGTGCCTGGACACAACCCTCCTTCCTCAGAGAAGAACTACTGGCCTGTCTAGTGACAGCCTGCTGCTATGAACGACTGAACTCCGTCCAGTGGCTTCAAACTGCTCTGGAAGCCGCCGACCTAGGCGTGAAAATGCTGGACTGGCCCTGTCTCCACCCAAGCTTCGCCCCGGATGTGTACTTCGTGCTGCTCGGGGAAGTGTGTGCACAGCCCGAAGATAGTCGAGTGCAGTTGCTCCTGGAGACACTCGCCCAGCGCTTTGACGACAGTACTGACTGGTCCTACGTCAAATGTCTGGCTGTGGAGATTCTGGCCAGGTACTGGATCCCTCGCAGGGAGTTGTCGTTTTCGACTTTGCTCGCCTCGCTTCAGCGCCAACTTGCGGATGTTGGCAGTTTGCGGGAAAACGCGGTTATGACTGAGGTGCTGGTCAGAGGCTGCCTTCACTTGGCGACTAGGTTTCCCTTGCAGTGCGGCAGTGCAATTGTACAATGGCTCCAAGACCTAGTGAGCAAGCTGGACTCCCCCAAGTTAGAGCCAGTGGCGGAGTATATCGGCAAGGTGCTGACTGCCATCACTCGCCACCAGTTAGGGGAAACTGCAGTGCCAGAGGACTCTGTGGAGCTCAGTGAAGCAGGGCAAAGCAGTCTATCCGCGGACTGCTACGACTCCTTGGATATGGCTATCGATTCTCAGCAGGAAAATACCTCTTTCGGCCAAAGTTCCAGTCCTCTAACAGGCCTGCGCCTCTTAGACCACGGCAAAAGCAGTCACTGGCGCTGTGGGTTAGCAGTGTCGGTCACAGGACTAGCGGATGCGGTGTTAGCACAGGTTTCTCATGTCTTGGAACGGCGGCAAAAGTTGCTCGTTTTCGTGTTTTCCCTCACAAATACGACTCAATTCGAACTGGGAACAATCCGAATCACTGTGAAGCTGAGGGACACGTTAGAGCCTGCAGCTGGTCAGCTGCGGGAGTGCTCAATCCGCTCTCTGTCCACTGGGGAAACCTTCACCTGGAAGGTACGCACTAGAGTGAGAGCGACTGGCCCTGCGAACTGCTCGCTGAGCATTGAATTGACTGAGGAAAGTCCTGACTTGCAGCAAATTGTGATCAAGTCGGAGGTATATGAGGTCCCGGCGAGAGACTTTTTGTGCCCGGATCAGTCTCATATGCGACTTGAGAGCAAGTTTCGGACGATTTGGAGACAATTGCAGTACCGGGCGGTAACGCAGTGCAGTTTACAAAGCAGTTTAAGTGAAGTCAGAAGCGAATTAAGCCAAGAAATGGCTGAAGTTCCGCTAACTGAGACGCAGGAAGCCTACCAAATCGGGTACTTGAGTGCACATATGCTGGGCAACCGCATAGCTCTGACTCTGAGTGGACTGCAAGGCAGCAAAGTCGCTCGAGTGGAAGTGCGCGCCAACTCGCCCGCCGCAGCCCAGCTCTACTGCCAACAGATCCAAGCCTTCCTGCCCTCTTCCCTCGCTCTAACTTAGTTACATAACGAAGCGTTGTAAGACCTGTACCCCTGCATACCAAGGTCTGTGCTAGTAGTGATATCCAATTCATAATCTACTCCACATCCCACACCCACTGCTTCCATTCCTTACCTAACTAAGGAAATCACTGAAAGGCCTGAGAATGGCCTGCCTTGGGAGAGTTGTAGTACCCACGGTGACTCGGAGGACTGGCGAGTGGAGGCTTGGCCACAGGCGGCAGGTCTGTATCAGGCCCGGTTTTGACGAAGTCGCGAACTTCGTCCTGCAGTGCTCTATGTCTGCGGTTCAGATCTGGCAGGAGAAGCGGGAAATCCGCCTCTTTCGCCAAGGCTTCAAGTATTGGCAATAACGCCTCTAGTGACTTATCATGTTTGTCTCCAAACCAAGAGTCGACCTCAAGAGCGTTGTTGGGCTGGAACTGGAAGCACCAGGGAGAGTTCTAAATACAGCCTACGTCCACAATGACAGTGCGTTTGAGCTTCCTGCCGAGTCGGGCAAGGTCCTTGGCGTACCCGCCTGGGAGTAGAGTGCAATGCTCCCGGTAAAGTCGCTGACTCACGACTCCCTTCGGGTCGATTTTGTCAATCACTGGGTCTGCGTAGCGCTGCATACTTGCAGTGAAAATCACCACTTCGAACACTTGGCTTAGTTGTAGAAGAAATTGCTGTGCCCTGGGCCGTACCAGTACAAATACGTGGTACTTTTTACCCTCTATATCGAGCTCAATCTGGAAATCCGCTTGTGCGAGTGGCTCAAATGAACTATGCACGAGCGTTTCGTCCAAATCCAGCACTAGTGTGGGTTTGCCTAAATTGCCCATGTTCAGAGGCTTCAGCAGGGGCACGAGGTTGCGCCTTCGTCTAGCACGCAGAGGCCGCACAGGGAAGCAGGAGCACAGGCGGGAAAGCCAGTTGGAAGGCGGAGTTTGCAGAGAAGGGGGGAGGATCTGAGACCCGTCAGGCCGCGCCTGGATTATTACTTCAGATAGCTTCAAAGCGTCTTCGGCTGATGATCCACGGCCTTCAGTCTCAGGAGAGGACGCATCCTCAGAGACATTGCTGTGGATGTGCCCATACGTCTGCTTCAGTCCTGGTGACTCACTCATTATACAGGAACACGTCCATAGCTAGTCCTCCTAGGCACCTCCCGACCTTTCAGCCCTAATGGAGGACTTGAAACAGCGGGCTGCAGACCCTAGTCGCCTACCCGAACTCGCCTTTCTTCGCTCTCCGGAACTCAACCAAAGTCTCATATTTCAGCAACTCCGCAGTGAACTGGAAGGTCTGTACAGTCCTACAGGCCACTGGGCACCCAAAGAGGCGGTGCTGTATACCTCACTACTAGCGTGTTTGCGAGAGGCAGCGTTCACAGAGGACTTAGAGGAGAGGGAAGCAGCGTTGGAGAGGGTGCAGCAGTGGTTTGGAAGGAAGAGGGGAAGAGCGCGGGTGGCGAAGAAAACGAATGAGGACAGGGAGAAGTGGGATGTGAGGAGTAGGGCAGGACTGAGGAGGTCTGAGGTGCAAAGTGAACTGGAAACTCGCTCTCTCTCCCCTTATCAGCCCGGTCTCTCCCTTCTGCCTCAAATCCCCACCCACGACTGCGAAATCCCTCCCCACCTCTTCCCTGTGACAACCCCTGCCGTAGCAGTCGAAGGCAGTCTCCTAGAGCGCTGGCAATCCTACCAGCATCGCAAGCACCGTGAAGTCCGCAGTCTCTATATTACCCAGTACCGCACCACCCATGCAGTCCGGGACTCTGACTCCTTCTTCCTGACAGCTGGGGAGGATGTTGCCACTGCGGAAACGCTGCCTGCGGAGGAGACGGAAGGGACTGTGTGTGTCACTCCGCCGCCTGCACTAGTGGACCTGAGGAATGACTATCTCTCCACTCAGAAGAACTCAGGTGCAGGGACTTCCGAAGTGGTGGAAGAACGTCTGAAGCACAGAGTGAGTTCCCAGCGCAGGTCCACCGCCTCCTCCCTCTCCCACTACTCCCCCTTAATCGCCCACAGACCCAGGACTCCCACCCACTCCGCCATCCTGTACAAAGGCATCGACCAGCCCATCCGCCCTACTTCCCTAGGACCCCTCAACAGAGCTGCGCTCCGGGAAGTGGACGACATCAAGCGCAAACTGGTGCAAAGGGCGCTGCCCTGCACCTACCGCACTCTGCAGCAGGGTCTGTTGGAGCCTGAAAGTCTGCCAGCCTCTTTCCTCACTCCCCAGAATCTCCCCACTGGAGGAGAACTGCTGATGTCCAATCCTTTCCTGAAGCTAGGGAAAAGCAAGAAAAGGAAGTTAAAGCGGAAAAAGGCGAAATAATAGTAACTTTACTAGGCCTGATTTATATATAGCTGTGATAACCCGGGTAATGTGTATAGATGCAAAGGGCTGTAGGCTGCTGTTAGCAGACTACAGCTGATTCCTGCATACTGAATTCAGCACTTTATTAGCGTGGAGCAATTAGAATACATGAGAGTATAAGCTGAAACTGTCCGAAATCCGCACTAAGGAAGGACTGTTTTCTATGGACAATAAATACATATATAAACATGTCAATATATAGCTAATTAGCCTAAATTCATATTTCTCTATCAATATCGCTACTCACAAACCAACACTGCCTCTTTCAAAACTATTAGAGGCAGTCTCAAATGCTTGTTTTAGCTTGAAATCACGTGCGTAGTTCGCAGCAATTGGGGCTTTTCTGATGTTTATGCACATTCCCTACTTTCGCTTAAAATGCTACAAAATGTTGCTATCGGCAGCTGCACTCTGACAAACACGTAGATTTGAAAAAGAACAACTAAGGTTCCAGATTTCCTCCTCCATTGGTCCAATCAATTGCAAAAATGGACTCCGGCGACTCCGACAACGCTATGGGCAAACTAGTGCGCGGCCAATTCAACACCCGCAATATCCTCTCCCCAGAGCTCATACGTCTTGCAGAAGGACGCAAATCCGACCTCACCACCATGTTCAAAGGCATCCCGCAGGCTCAGAAGCGAGATAGTGACGTTATTGACCTCAGCTCGTGGATCTACGTCCTGCAGTTCCCCAACCCGGACGCACCTGAGTGTCGCCAGAGGGCGGTGACTGCGGAGGAAGCACTGGCAATCTTCAAGGAGAGCTTCCTGCCGAGGGAAAACAAGAGTGCAAGTGAGGAGCGGAGGAATCAGGTCGAAGAAGCGGAGGCCTTTATGCAGCTCTTCACGCAGCTGGATAGCTATGAAGGAGGGAAGAAGTGGTGCGCTGGGGGCAGACTGCAGGTGCAAGAAGACGGCCGCTACACCGAAAACATAGCCCCAGCCAGCGACTTCCTCACCCTCCTCCGCAGTGTGGCGATGGTCAAACTGACCCAACACCTCTGCCTCAATGCCCGGCAGGTGCTCTCCTCCAACGGCCAGTCGATCTACGTCGTCCTGTACGGGGACGAGGAAGACTACCTAGCGGAAGCGGAAAGGACGGAGTTTAACGCTCAGCTGAATGTGGCGAGTACAGATGGGACCTCGCTAGAGCCTTGCGACAGGCTGTTACGGCCTTTGCGACTGTTAACTATGAGTGAGTCTACAAGTGTATTGGTGAAGGAAGTGGACTTGCTCATACAACAAGCCTTACCCGAAGCAGGCAGTTACTACTTCGAAGAGTTCTCCGGGTACACAAGTGAAGGAGTGAAGGAGGGACATTGGGTTTCGTACGAGTCCTACTTAGCCCAGTTTAGAGCGGGAATCCAGGAAATGCTAGTGACTGAGCATTCCCTGCCTCGGCATGAACGAGAGTGCTACATTTCCAAATTAAGTCTGAGACTCATCGAGAAAGTCAACAGGGAGCGGCCCCAGTTCCCTCTTGCGAACCTGTGGCATCGGCTGGGCATTTCTATTCCTATCGGGGCCTATACAGACTTCTGTCGCAACTTTGATGCTGACGGCAAGGACCAGTTTATGCCGCTGTGGAGGACTCATACGACCAATATCCCAGGCCAGCGGTCTCTCTTCCGTAATTCTGAGCGCCTTCAGCTCATTTTCTCCCTAGTGAACCGTCAGATCATCCTCCACTCCCTGCTCAAATTCCAAGCTTTAACCGACAGCTTCCCCTTGCACAATGAGAAGGAACTAGTGGGCCTGGCAGACTACCAGCTTTCCAACGGAGAGTTACTGCTCAACACCGTCAAGCGCAGACGGCAAGCACCTCTAGTGACTGAGTGGAAGTTTAAATGCTGGCTGGACTGTCGGATGCCCATCAATTCCATTAAAAACTACTTCGGAGCCAAAATTGCGCTTTATTTCGCTTTTACTGCCTTCCTAATCCTCGCGCTAGTCCCTATTTCTCTATTCGGATTTGCGCTTTTTATAGTTCAGCGCACTACCGACATCCACGACATGGCCTCAATCGTCCTAAACGCAATTTTCTGCGTCTTTATCCCCATTTGGGCAATCGTTTCCCTCGAATTCTGGCGCAGACGAGAAGCGACCTTAGCCTTCGCCTGGGGCTCAACCGACTTTCTGCAGGACGAAGTGAGTCGTCCAGAGTTCACAGGCCGACCTCGCAGGTCCCCTGTCACCGACGACCTGGAAGAGTTGTTCTACAGCCCTATCAAGCGCTTCTTCATTATGCTGTTCAACTTCCTGGTGATGGTGTTGATACTGCTTGTTGTGATTGGCATAGTGGCGGGACTGATTATCATGAGGTGGAAGTTGACGGATGATTTGCTGATTAATGGGTTTGATGGAGCTGGGCCGCTTGCGAGCGTTTTGAACGCAATTCAGATACAGATTTTTAACTATTTGTATCAGGAGCTGGCCTTCAAACTTACAGATTGGGAAAACCATCGAACCCAAAGCGCCTATGAGCAGTCTTTCGTAGTCAAAAGTTTCCTGTTTCAGTTCGTAAACAGCTACAACGCACTCATTTACATCGCATTTATCAAGTCGCGGGTTGAAGGTTGTATCGTAAAGGACGATGTAACAGGGGCAAAGGTGAAGGAAATCGGAGCGACTTGTATGGACGAACTGTATACTCAGCTGACTTCGATCTTTTTGGTGGCTTACTTGCGCAATTTCATAGAGTTGGGCCTGCCTTGGTTCCTGAATAGACGGAGACAGAAGGCGTTTCGCAATATTCACTATAGCTCGGGGGAGGCGGATTTGGCCTGTAGAAGGGTTGAAAATAACCAGTATAAAGGCACCTATATGACCCGTACAGTTGATGGAACTTTCGCTGATATGCTGGAAATCTGCATAATGTTCGGCTATTTCACCTTATTTGCTGTGGCGTTTCCGCTTGGATGTCTGCTGGGCATGATCGGGTTCCTCTTCGAACTGCACGTGGACAGGTACAAACTCCTCTGGCTGATGCGAAGACCACAGCCTGTAGGCGCCGGGGACATCGGCGTCTGGTGGGGCATCCTCCAAATCACCATAATGGTCTCCATCTTCACCAACGCTGGCATATTCTGCTTCACAGCGCGTACCTTTGAAGACCACCTCACGGACACGGAGTTCTTCATTCCTTTCGTGATCATAGTAGTGTGTCTCCTAGGTGTGAGGACTTGGCTGCAAATGCTGATTCCGGACATTCCCAGAGAACTGCGCATAGTGGGCCAGCGACATGACCACATCCGTAGTCGCTATCTCAACTCGTGGCAGCCTGCGCAGAAAGACCCAGCGAAGATGCAAGAAGCCTTGTGCTTCAGCGTCACTATTCCCTCCATTTCTACCTAGTTATAACAGTAGGCAACGCTTGCCTAGCCACTGATGGGCGCCTGGCTGGAGCGGAGCTTCGCACAGGGGACAGTTCCGCTGCTCTTGGCGGAAGTACTTCTTCCAGCCTGCGATGCAGTTCATGCAGAATTGATGTTCGCAAGTGGTGATGCGGATTATGGTGCCCACAGTTTTGCACTCACTGCAAAGGTCGCGCTGGCGAAGGAAAGTGGTGGTAGTACTTCGGAGGCCGGGAGAGCCTCCCACTAGCTCGAGAACGTAGGGGTTGGGGATTTCTGCACCTATACACCTGGGGCAGAAGATGCTACCGTCCGGCGACTCTCTAAGGCGTTGACACAGTCCGACGTATAGTTTAAAGCAGGACAAGGTGCAGAATTGGTGTTCATCTGGCTTGCAAAAGAGGGCAACTGGCTCTTTCAGGACTCCTCCACAGAGTACACAGCCGATGGCTTCCCCTTCTGGTAGAGGGGGCTGCAGCGCCTCCAGTAACTCCTGTAGTTGTAAGCAGTCGGGCCGTCTTTCTTCATTTGGCAGTAGCATTAGCTTCAGCACGAGGCGAAGTTTCCATGAGACTTGGAGATTTTCTATGCACTTTCGAACCCGCTCTTCCAGGTTTTTCAAGGAAGCGAGTTCGGAGGGCTTTTCCAGCTTTATCATATGCACAAACGACACCCCCAGTGAGTATACGTCCGACTTGTAGGGGTTATGGTGAGGCCGGGACAGGTGTTGCTGCTTGGCTTCCTCAGCCAGCGACATGCGCAGCAAAGGACTAAGGTACAGCGGAGACCCTTGCAGTGTGAAGTCCCCCACCCCTGCAGCTTGCCGGGTCGCTCCGAAGTCCCCCAGCTTCACACAGTTCTGCTCGTCCAGGAACATATTGTGCGGCTTTATATCCCTGTGGCTCAGACTTCGCTCCTGCAGGTAAGTCAGGCCTTTAGTAGCTTCGTGTAGGTACTTCCACAGGACTGGCTCTTCCCAGTGAGTCTCCGGCCAGCGTCTTTCGATCTCTTTGTGCAGGTCGGTAGCCACTAGCTCCATAGCGATGACGAACTGCTGCTCGCCTTCTGGGGTGAGGTGCATAAAGGAGCAGTGGAAGCGGCAGATGTTGGGGTGGTCGAGAGCTGCGTGGGTTTGGGCTTCTCGCTTGTAGATAGGCAGCATGTCTCCTTCGGGGGAGCGGCGGATCTTGAGGGCGATCGATGCCTTGAGCTTGCGGTCCCATCCCTTCACCACCTTCACTCCCGACCTTGAGTCTTCATACAGTGTCTCCCAAATCTCAAATCTCTCCATTGTAAAATGGAGGCCCTGTAGGTCTGTATAGCTCTTTTACTCCTCTACAGCTATGGGCCGGGTAATAGTTGGGTGTTGAGGGAAGTGTTGGGTGATTTGGCTGTTGGAATAGGACTGGAAGTGCCCAAATCGCTCCCAACCACAAGCCGCAGGATTCGATGCTTGTTCAGATCTAATGAGGGCCCAAAATACATGTAAAAGCGGTTTTTATCAAAGCTACGGTCTGAGTTTTCTTAATGGTGACTTTTAAGGGAAGCACCATTCCAGTCGTCCCCTCTGACCCTTCATACCCACCCAATCCCACTAATTTCCTGGATAGAACCAGCCCCAAAGAACGTGTATAGCCTAACAGACTCTAAGGTTCACTAACCCTGCTTCCATTATGCAGGCTGGGGAAGAAGCAGCTGGACCCAACGTAAGCGCCGAGCAAAGCAGTCAAGACCAACTCTTCTACGCTGTAACTCCCCTCGAAATCCCCTTTAAGCCCTCCATTACGACCGCAGACGTGGACAGATCTCACTCCCGAAAGGGCAGTGGAGAGGTCCTAACTGGAGAAAACACCCAGCAGCGTACAGTGACTATTGGACTCCGACAGCCGGTTAGAAGCCTGAAATTCGCCTCTAATAAGGTCAGAACTGCCAAGTACAATCTACTCACTTGGGCGCCGAAGTCGCTGCTCACGCAGTTCTACCGGGCTGCGAATGTGTACTTCCTTGTGATTTCAGTGCTCAGTGCGCAGTACTTCTCGCCGAAGACGCCGGTGTCGATCATTGGCACGTTCTCAGCAGTGCTTTTCTTCACAATGCTCAAAGAAGCTTATGAAGACTGGGGAAGACACAAATCCGACCGTAAGGTGAACAACGCCCAGACACAGCGTCTCGACAGAGACAACACCGCCTTCAAACGAGTCCAAACGCAGCATATCTGTGTGGGCGATATCGTCAAAGTGGAGGACAATGAGACCTTCCCGGCTGATTTACTGCTTCTAGCCTGCGAGGACCTGAAGGGGTTAGCGTTCGTCAACACGATGAATCTAGACGGGGAGACGAACTTGAAGGAAAGGCTGGCAGTGGAACGGACGAAAAAGGCAAGAGACGCAGAGGGACTGGCTGCACTGGAGCTAACAGTGCACTGCGACGCTCCCAGCGCCTCCCTAGTGAGCTGGAACTGCAACATCAAGATCAGCGGAGAGCTGACTCCAGTGTCCTCGAGTCAGCTGTTGCTGCGAGGATGCACACTTAAGAACTCTGGGTATGTGTACGGAGCTGTGGTGTACACTGGACATGAGACCAAAAGTATGTTGAACAGCAAGGAGGCGCCTTCCAAAATGAGCCACGTGCTGCGTCTCATGAACCGCATGCTGTACACTGTGTTCGGAGTGCAGATTTCCCTGTGCTTGCTGTTCGCGGGACTTTCGGTGAACTGGAATAATAGCTACGCGGATAAGCACGAGTACTTGGTGCTTGGCAACACCCCTGATGGACAGATGTACTTCATCCAAGTCCTCACCTTCCTAGTCGCCTACTCCCACCTCATCCCCATTTCCCTCTACGTCGCCCTGGAAGTCGTCAAACTAGCCCTCGCCTACCTCATATCCCAAGACAGAGAAATGTACTACGAAGAGGACAGCCGGCCTGCCTCCTGCCGCACTTCCGACTTAGTGGAGGAGTTAGGCCAAGTCAGCTTCGTGTTTAGTGATAAGACTGGGACTCTTACGAGGAATGTGATGGAGTTTAAGAAGTGCTGTATTGGAGGGCAGGTCTTTGGAGGCGGGGACAGGGCTGATGCAGCTCCGGGAGTCGCGGGAGACCCGACTCCGTACCAAATAGTGGAAAACAGGAGTAGTTCGGATCCACAAAGGAGAGAAATTGAGCGGTTTTTCCTATCTTTAGCCCTGTGTCACTCTGTATTTCCCGCTGAAGTCGCAGATCGTCCAGGTTGTTACAAGTACCAATCCACCAGTCCTGATGAATTGGCCCTAGTGCAGGGCAGTGCTGATATGGGCGTTTTACTATGCAGCAAAGAGGATAATCGGCTAAAGCTTAAGTTGCGGTCTGGCTTGGTGCAGACTTGGGAAATACTCGCTGAAATTGCCTTTACGTCGGATAGACGTCGCATGTCAGTGGTTGTGAGAGAGGAGGGAAGCAGGAAAGTTTGTTTGTTGACGAAAGGAGCGGATTCAGTGATGTTCCCGCTCTTGGATCAGAAGCAGGACTTGACACAGGTCGAACTGAACATCAACGACTTCGCTCGAGAAGGACTGCGCACCCTCGTAGTAGGCGAGAGGGAACTGGACCCCAGGGAGTTCGCAGAGTGGTTCGAGACTTGGCACAAACTGCTGCTATCCAGCACAGCCGATAAAGCGGAAAGACAAGCAGCGCACGGCGCTCGACTAGAGGTAGACCTGACCCTGTTAGGAGTGACAGCGATAGAGGACAAGCTACAGGAAGGAGTACCTGAGGCTATTGAAAGCCTAATGGACGCGGGAATACGAGTCTGGGTGTTGACCGGCGATAAGCAAGAAACCGCCATTCAAATCGCAAAAGCCTGCAAACTAATCCGGCCTGCATGTGAATTGATCGACCTGAGCTGCACCGGCTACGACGACTTCAAGGCCAAACTGGACCAACAGCGAAGTCGCTTTCGCCTCAATGAGGACCGCAATATTGTGGCGGCAACGAAAGCGAGTCTGGAGAGTATGGGAAGACAGGTAGCGGTGGTGATTGATGGAGCAACGCTGGTGTGGGCGTTGAGTGGAGAGGAGCACCGCAATGTGTTCTTTAACTTGGGGTTTGTGTCCAACTCCTTCATTTGCTGCCGAGTGTCCCCCGCTCAGAAGATGCAGGTCGTGCAGCTCGCGAAGGCGCAAGGGCCCTGGATCACCCTTGCAATCGGCGACGGCGCCAACGACGTAAGCATGATCCAAGAAGCCCACATCGGCGTGGGAATCGCAGGGAAAGAAGGGTCCCAAGCCGTGCAGTCCTCAGACTACGCGTTTTCCCAGTTCCGCTACTTAACCCGCCTACTGCTAGTGCACGGCCGGTGGAACTACAGACGTGTATCCTGGTTCATCTGCTACTACTTCTACAAGAACATCGCTGTGGTCTTCGCTGAACTGTGGTTCGCCCTGTTCAACGGCTTCAGTGGGCAGATCTACTTCGTGGACTGGCTGCCGCAGCTGTACAACTCCTTCTGGACGAGCTGGCCGTGCATGTTCACCTTCGTGTTCGAGCAGGACCTAGAGGCAGCGGTTGCACTGCAGTACCCGGTGGTCTATGCAGCAGGCCAGCGCAACCTTTATTTCAACTATAGGAGCTTTTGGAGGTGGATTTTGCTGGCTGTGTACCACGGGGCGCTGTGCTACTGGGTGCCCTTTGTGGGACTTGGCGACCCGGTGGACTCCCAGGGACTCAACAACGGCCTGTGGTGGACGTCCACACTCTCCTTTACACTCATTATCCATGTAATCACGCTCAAACTCTACCTGGAGAGCTGTTACTGGACCAAAATCAGCATAATTGCCGGCTTTTGCAGCATTCTTTTTTACTATCTGACCGTAATCGTGCTAAATGCGCCCAAAGTGGCCGCAGTTTTCCAGCCGCAGTTGACATTTGTGTTCTTTGAGCTGCTGGGCACTGGAAAAACTTGGTTAGCGCTCATATTTACGCCGATTGTCGCCTTGTTGCCGGATATTGGACTGCTGCTGAGACAGTCTCTACTGCACCCCACCCCCATCGACAAGCTTCGAAGGAAGTCCCGTCCTCTATCCCAAGACGAAAAAGAACTGCCTCTACGCTAATATTGACATTTAACTAGCATTCCCTGCTATATCTTCCACTTTTGCAATTTCATTACCGCTCAAACCGGAAATTAAACAGGCGATTCTTATCGATTTGCAAGGTAAAAGCCCGGAATGTGTGAATTTATTTGAGGCTGTTGGAGAAATAAAGCACTTTAAAAGACACTGATAGACTTCATGGCCAGGAAGCGGTGGAAAAGAGGCCGAAAGCCCCAAGTTTTCTCCAGATCCAGGGAAACAGCTAGACTAAAGTGAGTAATGGCAGCTGGCGAGACTACTGGGACGCTCTTTCCCCCCTCCAGCTACCCCGCAGAGCCTTCCCGTCCCTTCTGGCTGCGCCTTTTCTGGGTAATGTGCCAATGCGTCATTGACTCTGAGTACCGGGAAACTCTCAATGAAGAGGACTCGGTGATACCTGAGCAGCCGAGCTACCTGGCAGGCAGAGTTACGCTGGTTTTGGACTTGGACGAAACGCTCATACACAGCAGTCCTGACGCTTTGCTGGGGTGGGACTTCACGGTGCCGTTTGCAGCGGAGGAAGGCCCGCAGTTGCGATACGTCAAAAAGCGACCTGGAGTGGACCTCTTCCTCTCCCGAGTCTGCGCCCTCTTCGAAGTGATGATCTTCACCGCCTCCACCCAGAACTACGCAAGCGCCGTCATCGACAAACTCGACCCAAACCATCTGATCCACACTCGCATCTACCGAGAAGCCTGCATCCAGCGGCCTGAAGGCTTCGTGAAAGACCTGCGCAAACTCAACCGCGACCTACACAGAGTTATCATCGTGGACGTAGGACTCACGTAGAACACTCCTTTGGCCTACTCCCTGCAGCCAAATAACGCGATTTCCATCTCTACTTGGCTGAGTGATGACCAGGACACGGAGTTGGACAGGCTACTGCCAGTGTTGAAGAGGCTGGCTGGGGAGAGGGATGTGGTGCAGTGCCTGGTGCAGATGAAGGAGGATATGAAGACGCACAGGAGAGCCTTTTCCGTGATGGCGGCGGAGATGGAGGAGACGGCTGTGCAAGAGAAGCGATGTCTCACAGACACGTAGCGCCGTACTGACTTTGCATACTGAACTATCAGTGGGCGTCCTTCAAGCACGCAGCCGAATAGATTGCTGCGGAGCGCTGTGGCTCGCTGCACAGTGTCTAGGTGCAGGAAGGCCTGCCCCTTCATCCTGCCCGAGAGCACCTGCATTCGGACCTCCGCCACTTCCTCCCAACTGCCATAGGAGTGCCGCACCAGTCTTCTGATTGTGCTTTCTGTCACTTGGTGGGGCAGGTTGTAGAGGAAGAGACTAGCACAGGGCGTCTCTTCTTGGCACTTCTGCAGCAGTGCTGCGTCAAGATCTGAAGTCGAATCTACCTGTAGCTTTCAAGGAGAGGAGTTCTTCGAGGGAGGGGTAGGGAGCTTCTTGAGGCTCTTGCGGCAGAGGGTAGTCTTCGTAACTGGCATCCGCCCTCACAGGACTAGTCGCCACAGGCAACTCCCCAGGGTCATCAGTCCAGAAGGTCGCAGTCACAGTGCAGGGCCGCTTTGTGGGCTGCAACTTGCTGAGTGCCTTGTGATTCTCCACTGCGATTTCTTCCTTCGTAGCTGATTTCAAGCCTGTCAAGCCCGCTACTTGCACAAGCAGCCTTTCCTCCTCCTCCACACTCACTCTAGCTCTGTTTTCCCTCCTTTCCCTGTCAGCTCTACCGCGGAAGTACGTCAGCAGGTCCCTCACTATCTCCTCCGCCTCTTCCCCCAATTCCCCCACCTCCACCAACTCCTCCACTCTCCTCACTACGAACTCATACGCTGTCTTCGCACTGTGCTGCGGCCTTCTGCTCCAAGGGAAAAACACCTCACTCTCAGGCTCTCCCTCAAAGGGAGGAGGCAGCTGCAGGTCTCTCATCACACAGCAAACCCTTTGGTAGAAGGCGGGGACGCTGAGAAGAGTGTAGGCGATGTTGAGACAGACAGGCCAGGTGGCAGAGGGTAAGCTATCCATGTTAATGCTATTTGTACTAGGACAGGTCGTCTGGGAAGGAGAGCGGCTGGTTGCAGAGTTGCTGCAGGACTGAATAGGCGATTTTGCCCTCAGAGTCGCCCAAGAGGAGGAAGGCTGCCTTGAAGGCGGCCTTTTTAGGCTTGAAACTGATGGCTTTGAAGGCTCGCTTTAGGTCTTTGCGGGTGAGAAGTGCAGTGTCTGAGAATTGATTGAAGAGGTCGGAGGGAGATTTGTCCTTTTTGCGTAGTTTTCTGGGTAGTTTCTCGAAAAGTACTGAAATCGCTTTGACTTCGGCCGCTTTTTCCGCCTGCAAAGCTGCAACCGTGGCTTCTTTCTCAGCTTCACACTGCTGCAGCCTGTCTACCAGGGTGGATATCTGCTGTCGGCAGTCCTCCACTGTGGTTTCCAGTCCTTTCTGCAGGTCTACCAGCTCTTTCACCCTTTCTCTAAGCGCAAATTCGACCTCATCACTAGCCTGCAGCCTCTTCCCCTGCTCTACAACAGTACTTTGCAGTACTTTATTCTCCGTTCTCAGCGCATTTATTTCTGATTCTGCGTTTTCTGCGAGCGTTTGAAGCTGTTTCTGCAGCGTTTCCACAGTGTCTCGGTGCAAGGCCTGCAGGGCTGCGAGTTCCGCGGCTTTGGAGGCCAGGGAAGTGCCGAGGTTCTTGGCTTGGCGGCGGAGTTGGTCCTTTTCACTCTCGGCGCTAGTCAGTTGGCGCTCTATTTGCGCGGATTGCTCCCTCTCCTGGGAAAGGAGCCTTTGGGCTTCTTCAATGGAGCGCTCGCCCTCACTGATGGTTGTCTTCAGTTTGGAAAGCTGGCTTTCCAACTGCTCGATTTGCGCTTTGTTGGCTTCAAGCTGCCTGACAGCGTCTTCATAATCACTGTTCTTGCTATTGAGTGCCGTCAGCAGCCTTCGCTTATCAGCTTCCAGGGCGTCTTTGAGACTCCGCACCTTTAGCAGCTCCGATTTCAGGGCTGGCAGCTTCTTCAGGTCACTGCGGGAGACTAGTTCATCCTCCACTGCAGACCTGCGAGCATTTGCGTCCTTTAAGTTCTCAGAAACACTCGCTAGTTCCCGAGACAATGAGTCCAGACGGCGTTCCTTCTCCCTCAAATCGCGTTCTAAGACCAATAGGCGGGCTTTGGCGGTTTCCGCCTCTTCAGCCTTCCTTTCTGCTTTAGTTTTCCACCCATTTCGGTCCTCTACCAAGTCCTGCAGCCTATCTTCATAGTCCGTCAGCTTGTAGTACTGCACTTCCCGCTTCAACTGGACGATTTCCAGGTCCTTCTTGGCCAAGTCGCCCTGCAAATCCCTCACCAGTGCCTCAAAAGGCTCTCGGGACTGCGGGCGCTGTGGACTGCTGGACTGGAGTCTGGCTAATTGCGTGTGTAGGAGCTGGTTGGAGGCTTTTAGTTGGTTTAGTTGGCTTTGCAGGCGGATGCGGTCCTCGTAGAGCTGTTCGGAATCGTGGGAGAAGCCGCCGGCGGACATGAGGAGCAGGCCAGAGGCGTCTTTGCGGCTTTGATAGACACGAAAGCCTTTCTTCCCCCTCATCTTATCTAGGCGAAGTACTTGGGCTTGAAGTCCTTGCCGCAGTCCGGGTCTCCAGACCAACACTCTAATTAGGAGGTACTGAAGTTGTTGTTGTACTCGCCCCGAGGCTTGCGAGCATCCCGTTCATAGAGGATGTAGGTGTAGGGCCGCTCAGTATGTGCATAAAAGACGGGGTTTCTCGGCGCCCATCTCGTCTGGTAAATGACCCAGTTGTATGCGCACCCGACACTCACAAGGGTAAAAGCGCATATCCCCATACAAATCTGAGGGTTCTTGAGCGCCCAGTCCATGAACTGGTACTTCTTCCAGCGGTAGAAGCGCAGAGTGAAGGGGTTATTCTCGAGGTTGTGGCGGAAGGCTTGGGTGGGGTCTTGGCCCAAGGGGTGGGGACGCAGTCGCACCATTATTACCGAGGGAAGGACTGGAGGAATTGCCCAGTTAGGTAAATTGCCTGGGAAATTGACGCTTTTTGTGTTTTAGGGGATTTCGAGTGGTTTTTCTGAATAGTTGGCATTTGAATAGGGTGAACGGCCTACTTTCCATTTCTCTGTGTTTGGATACACAGATGCTGGGTGTTTTCCCTGGCCAACATAGCCAAATCCGTCATTAATGCAATTTACAGTCATATCCGAGAAAAGGGGAAATTGTCCTTTCTCAATCCCTACCATCCTGCAAGTCTCTCTATAGTCAGACTGATAATAGCTACCAAAACACTCTTAAACCCCTAAATTAGACCGGAAATTCAGTTTAAAACCGTCCATATGCGAATTCCGCTATGCGGATTGGCTGTATTGCTCCATTACAACCTATATGCAGCCTCAACTCTCCCACACTCTGCTCTCTGGCCCTCTCCTTCATCCCAAAGCCGCCTTTTCCCGTCCTCCCAAGACTCAGATATCTCGAAAGCTTCTGCAGGCTTACTTCAACACCACTCCCAGGGACCTCCCCGATACTCCTTCTTCTCAGTTCCCTCGGTCGCTCTCCTATTCCAAGCTGCTGCGGGAGACGCCCGAGACTTTCCGTCTCCAGCGTCGCTCCCGCAAAAGCAGCTGCCTCAATCTACCAAAAGATCTAAAGCTACCCGGAACTCTGAGTGGAATAAAAGGTGTGAAGTCCATACTGACAGGGAAGTCAGGCCCAAGGCCCTCTGCCTGCACTGCCAGGTGTGAAAAGGCCTGCAGCACTTCCATGAGCGACGAAGGGTGGGACCCAGACACAATTGATATCAGTCCGGAAGGGTATCTCGCCAGTGGCCAAGTCGTGCCACTGCCCAGAATACGCGAAATTGCGGGTAACGGCTCAGTGTGGTCCTAATTAGAACTATATCTTGGGCTTCTTGCGCTTTTTGTCCTCAGGGGCTTGGGAGCGATTGCGCTTGCAAGGCTTGGACGAGCCTTCCTCAGGCTCCAGTCTGTGCACGAGGTCTGAGTTAGTGCGCAGGGCAGCGGCAATCCGCAGTGCGTGGCCAGCCTCCGCTATGCTCAGACCTGCAGCTCTCAGAGCTCGATATACCGCGCGGTCTGAGGGGTCCCGGTCCTGTACTTTGCCGCAGAGTTGGGTGACTGTCTTCTCGGCGCTGAGGATGGGGTCGGACCCTTGTTCTCGCAGCCGCCTGGTTAGAAGCTGTGTGAGTTCCTCTGCATTCATTGGTTTAGCACACTATATGGACGGTCTTGCGGCAGGTCTTCATAATATGGCCCATATCGACCCGAGACACGGGGGACTCGTGTTCAGCGACACTCCCGCCGAGCCCGCACTGCCGCCCTGCACTCTCCCCCTGGAAGAGCGGCTCCAACTCGTCCTTTCCGTAGGCGAGGAGTGCATTACGCCTGACGAAGTCCGCGCTCTCCTCATTTCCAAGCCCCACCCCACCTGCTATGACGGCTTCGAGCCCTCTGGACGGATGCACATTGCCCAGGGAATCCTCAAAGCTATTAACGTCAACAAGCTCACGCAGGCAGGCTGCGTCTTCATCTTCTGGGTGGCGGACTGGTTCGCCCTGCTGAACAACAAAATGGGCGGAGACCTGGAGAAAATCCGCACAGTAGGGAGATATATGATTGAAACCTGGAAAGCTGCAGGGATGGATATGGCGAATGTCCGGTTTCTATGGGCTTCTGACGAAATCAACAGTCACGCAAACGAGTACTGGCTTCGAGTTATGGACATTGCGAGGAAAAACACACTCACCAGGCTCACCCGCTGCTCGCAAATAATGGGCAGAGAGGAAAGCGAGCACATGCCGGCGGCTCAAATCCTGTACCCCTGTATGCAGTGCAACGATATCTTCTTCCTAAAGGCTGATATATGCCAGTTGGGCATGGACCAGCGGAAAGTCAATGTATTGGCGAGGGAGTATTGCGACGATGTCCACATACACCCGAAACCTGTCATTTTGTCGCACCATATGATGATGGGGCTGAAGGAAGGACAGGATAAGATGAGCAAATCGGACCCGAGTTCAGCGATTTTCATGCAGGACACTGAGGAGGAAGTGCTAGCGAAGGTCAAAGGAGCCTTCTGTCCTCCTGGCATTGTGGAGAAAAACCCAGTTTTGGACTACTGCCAGCACTTGGTGTTCAATAAAGAGGGGGAAATGCTGATTGAACGTAAGGCTGAATACGGCGGAAATAGCAGATATACGACCTATGCTGACCTAGAAAGAGACTATGCAGAGGGCAAAATCCACCCCGGAGACCTCAAGCCCGCCCTCTCCAAAGCCCTCAACCGCATGCTGCAGCCTGTCAGAGACCACTTCCGTAGCAACCCCGAGGCCCGCAGACTCCTGGAACTCGTCCACAGCTACCAAGTCACTAGATAGACTAATATGAGAAGGACGGAGTGGCAGTGGGAGAGAGTCGTGGCGAGGGGCAGACAGCCTTCCTGCAGGAACTGCCACACAGCTACGCTTTTTCAGAACTACATGGTCATATTTGGAGGGAAGGAGGGGGAGGGGAGGAAACGACTGGTGAATGATCTTCACATTCTGGACCTAAACACTACCGAGTGGCTTCCCTCCTTCGACACCCCCAACCCAGCGCCAGACCCTAGAATGGGTCATAGTGCGCTTCTAGTGGGCAGCCGCATCCTCATCTACGGCGGCTGGAACGGCACCAGGGTCCTCTTCGATTGCTACCAACTCGACCTATCCCACGGAGTCAGTGAGCCGACCTGGTCGGAACTGAGGACTTGCGGCGAAGCCCCTAGAAGGCAGTTCCACACCGCTAACTGCGTCAAGGGGAAAATGCTAGTCTTCGGAGGCGGCGACGGGAAATCGTGGCTTAACGACCTCTACGCCCTAGATCTCCAGTCCTTAGAGTGGACGAAGATATCGACCAGAGGCCTAGCTCCAGTGGGTCGTCTCCAACATGTGACTATAACCGTGTGCAATTCTCTCTATGTATTCGGGGGAGAGCCAGGCCGCCAGCGGCAACTTAACGACTTGCACATTTTGGACACTGCCACTATGGAGTGGACTGAGGTGGCGGCCAGCGGCCTGCCCGCGCCTACTCCCAGAGTCTCGACCACTAGCTGCACAGTGGGCAGAACTATCTACTTCTTCGGTGGGTATGACGGCAGCCAGTGGCTGTGTGACATACAGGCCTTTGATACTGCGCAGCAGGAGTGGATTCCTGTATCGGTCTGCAAGGAGGGCTCTCCGGACCCTCGCTGTCGCCACACTTCGCTCTTCTACAAGGGCAAAATGGTCATTTTCGGAGGCAACGACTGCGACCGTAGTTTCAACGACCTGTTCGCCCTCATTTTCCCCTCCATTTCCGCGGAAACTCCCCAGCTTTCCCGAGACCTTGAATGGCTGCTGACCCAGGAACTGCTAGCAGACGTAGTATTTGAGGTGCAGGGCAGCAAAATAGCGGCTCACAGGTGCGTGCTCGCCTGCAGATCCGAGCACTTCCGAGCCATGCTGACAGGAGGGATGATGGAGACTTCCGCTCGAGAGATCCCGCTAATGGACCTCTCCCCACTGGTATTCCGCAGTGTTCTAAGCTACATCTACACTGATAGAGTCGAAATCAGGCCTGAATACGCTATCGACCTCTTAATCGCAGCCAACCGATTCTGCCTTCCCCAGCTCAAATCGCTCACAGAGGAGTTCCTCGGAGAAACGCTCAGCATTGGAAATATCGTGGACTTGCTAGTGATAGCCAAGCGACATCAGGCCGATTTCCTGCTCAAACGGGGCATCGAGTACGCTTCCGAGCATTTAGAAGCTGTGCGGAAACTACCTGATTTGGGAAGACTTAGTAAAAGCATTATGCTGCAGCTGCTGAAGGAGGGCAAGTAGCTGCTCCGGACTAGCTAATCGATGGTCAATAGAAATGAATAACACTGAGGAGGAAAAGTGGCAGATGCCTGATACGCTGGAGCGCAAGGCGAATTCCACTGCGACTCTCTTTGTCAATTCTACGATCACCGCCCCTAACATCAACACCATCGTGCAAGCCGTCGCCACCATCATCCACTCCCAAATGCTCGAAGACATGAGCGAAGACAAGCAACTGGACCCTCTGTCCGACATGTACTTCTTCAGTGAGGAGAAGTATATAACCGAGAACCCATCAGCTTTTGATGAACAGAGGTTGACGCTGCTGAGAAGGACTCCTACTGTGGAAAATATATTTGAGTTCGTGAAGGCGCTGTTTGACTGTGCGCAGTTTAGTCCGGAGTGCTGCATTATCAGTCTCGTTTATGTGAACCGGCTTATCGCCTTCACAGGAATGCCCCTGCAGCCCACCAACTGGCGTCCAGTCCTCCTCTGCGCCCTCCTAGTCGCTCAAAAGGTCTGGGACGACCGCTACCTCAGCAACTCCGACTTCGCCTACATCTACCCCTTCTTCACCACTGAAGAAATAAACCGTCTGGAGCAGAAGTTCCTTGAAAACCTGCAGTACAGTGTGACAGTGAAGTCAGCCCTGTACGCCAAGTACTACTTCGAACTCAGAGGACTCTTTAATGAGAGTGCTAGTGAGTTCCCGCTGCAGCCGCTGGACAGGGTCAAGGCTGCGGAGTTGGAGGGGAGGTCGTCGCATATAGGCAAGGCGGAGGAGGAAAAGGCTCGTCGGCTAAGCCAGACTACAGCAGCCAAAGCCCCTACTTCTTTCTCCGTTATCAACTAGAGCCACTAGTATAGGTTGCAACTCAGAGGCCTGCTTTCTCCTTGGTCCGCGCTGTTAATGCCTTTAATTCCCAAATAGACGAATTCGGTCATAGAGAAGCGGTTTGGACTGGAACTATCGTAGGATTCTCAGCATTTCTAGCCAAAAGCTTGTTTCCTTGCAGAGAAACTTTCCAGTCATTGTGCACACCCTAGTCCTATTCCTGCCTCCATAAGTAATGAGCCGTCCTTCCCCCCCAGAAGACTCCTTGCGCGAGGACGCCATGGAAATGCACTCCTCAGACGAGTCCGACCTCATCTACCAACTAGGCGACAAGATCCGTCTGCAGGCCCGGCGCCTAGCAAGTCTCGAGCAGTACAAACTACTGTGTGAACGACGTATACAGGAACTGTGCCCGGGCCACCCAGTCCCGCTGCGGCAGGAACACCTGGGCAAAGAAGGCAGTGATGGGCGTCTCTTGCACGCAGCACTGCAGAAAGTCGCCCGACTCGAGCAGCAAATGGCCCAAAGCTCCGGCACCTTCATGCACACCCTGAGTCCCGAGGACCTGCGGCAGCTCCTCGGTGAGAAAACAGCCCTGGAAGAGAGTTTGCGGGCGGAAACCTTCCTATCTGAAGAGCTGCGCGCCCAGGTGGAGGTGCTGAAGCAGGCTCTTGAGGAGAAAATGGCGATGTTCGGCCTGCCGGGAGACCTGCAGTCCGTCACAGAGCTGCTGCACATGCAGGAAAACTACGAGGCCTACAAGCGGGAGAACCTGGAGCTCAAAGCCACACTGCAGTCTGCGGAAGAAGACGTGAACTCCCTCAAATCCGCCTGCTCCGCCCAGCAGTCCGACCTGCACTCCCTCTCTGCCCAGCTCACTTCCGAGGCCACCCGCGCTTCCTTGCTCCTTTCTGACCTGGAAAGCACCCGCTCTGCCCTCACTCAAGCAGAAACCGCCAATAAATCGCTCATTGAGAAGCTGGAATCCATGGAGTCCTCCGCAAACACCCAAAAAGACATCATAAAGGCCTTAGAGTCCTCGCATAACTCGCTAAAAGAGGACTTTTCCGGCCTACAGCAGAAGCACCATGCTGCTTTCACCTCCTTATCTCAGACAGAACTCGAGACTAAGGACCTGGCGGCCCAGTTTAACAGGGCGAAGGACGAAATTGGCAGACTAAAAGGCACGATTGAGGCGTTGGAACGGGAATTGGGACAAGAAAGGGAGCGGATTGAGGAAGAAAAGACGAATAATGGACACATTTCAGCTGAAATGCAGCGGGAAAAGGCTGAAATTGGCCGGCTGAAGGGGAATATTGAGACACTGCACAGGGAGTTGGCGGAGGAAAAGGGTGGTTTGGAGCGGGAAACTGGCCGATTGAAGGCCACAGCCCTGGAGAAGCAGGAAATCCAGAGAAAGGCAGAGACACTGGGCAAAAGACTCGAAGATTTAACCAGAGAATTGGAGAGTGAAAAGGCAGGCAGCCGAAGTCTCGAAAACAGTCTAAATCAGACCAAAGCGGAGCTATTTTCCGCTCAGTCCCAACTCTCTTCCTTCCAAAACGCCTTTCAGAGCGCTACCAAGGACCTGGGCGGCCGAGAAGGCGAAATTGCCGACCTCAAAAGAGCCCTTCAGGTCTTGAATGAGACGAATAGTGCAGTTTCCACCTCCGCCAAAGCGAGGGAAAGTCTGCTGACCGACCAAGTCGCGGCCCTGGAAAGGGACAAAAGCGCCCTCCAAAGGGCCCTAAATCGAGAGGAAACGGCTGCTTTAGAGGCCGCAGAATCCCTCCAAAAGTCCAACTCCGAACATCAAAACCGCTACAAGGAACTGGAAGACTTGCTGGCCACTACTCGCTCAGAGGCCCAAAGCCGCCTCGAAGCCTTGGAAAGGGAGAGGGCGGAACTCAGCACAGCCCTGGACACTGTGCAGAACCTCAGCAAACGACACGAAAGTCACAAGGAAAGGACCGAGGAGACACTACGAGTCACTGCTGGACAGCTGGAAAGCGTCGAGTTGGAGCGGAAGGCGGTCAAGATAGAGCTGGAGACCACACTGGGCGCTTTGAAGGCCACCAAAGAGGCATTTGCACAGTTGAAAGAGGCGAAAGTGGAGTTGGACGCGGAATATGAGTCCGCCTGTGAGCGGCTTTCCAGTGTGACGAGCACTTCCCAGAGCCTGGCTTCAGAAAACAAGCTGTTTGCAGCGGAAAACAGCGAGCTGCGAGGCAGAGTGGCCTCTCTCCAGCAGGACGTCACCGAGCTGCAAGGACTCGTGACAGAGGGCAGACGGAAGGAAAAGGCCCTGGAAGAGAACTGCACAGCTGCGGAGGAGGCAGTGAAGGAGACTTTCGAGGCTTTGCAGGAACTGGTGGGGCCGTTTCAAGCAGTACTGCTGTCTGCGGAGGAGGCCAAGCCGGTGGCTACGATGGAGGAGCTGATTCCCTGTCTTTCGTTGGTGCTGTCGGCGGCGGAAGCCCGCTTTGTGGAGGATGCGAGGGCTATTCAGGGCCTACGAGCGCAGGTGAGGGAAGTCGGCGAAGGCCGAAACGAGGCCGAAGACACTGTAGAAAAGCTGGAAAGTGCTTTAAAGACCCACTCCAGCGCAGCTTCAGAGATGTACTTGGAGCTGCAAGCGACCAAGCAGCAGTTCTCTGCTGAGCGTGAACTGCGCCACCAGCAATACGAAGAGTGGCAAGCCCTGAACCACCAGCTTTCCCAAGCCAAAGCAGAACTAACCGACCTGCGTCTCAGCGTGCGCAGCTACGCCTCCGAAGCAGGCGCACTACAGACTCAGTCCAGTGCACAGCACCTCCAAATTGAGCGTCTCCAAGGACTAATCCAGCAACTCGAGGGAAAACTCGCAGGAATCACCGCAGAAAAGAGAAGGGCAGAAGGACTCTTAGGCAGGTTTGTGAGGACTGTGCCAGCTCCAGGGGACATGAAGAGAGTAGTGCTCGACATCATGCAGACCCACAATGAACTCAGCGACGTAGAGCGTATGAAGGAAGTCATACGCGCCAGACTGGAGGGGTTGGAAGGAGTGCCCGACGCACAGGAGGCCTTTGAGACTGAGCGGGGCAGTTTGGAGCGGTCTGAGGCGGAGGAAACAGCGCTGGTGAAGAGACTGCAGCTGCTGGAGGCGGAGCTGGAGGACCAGGCCTATCGCGTGACTCCCAGAGACTTGCTGATGAGTACTGGGAAGCTGAGTGCCAGGACTGAGCCTCGCTCCGGCATCCAATTCGATCCTCGCATTTCCCCCTATCTGACCGAAAACATCCGCAAGCGACTCAGCGAAGGCCGCAGTTTCCCCGCAAAGCCCCCCATTAACTCCTAAACTCGCCTTCCCTAGGTCTATAAAGCCAATGTGGGGACTAGTGCTGCTCGCAGCCCTCGCTGCTGCCTGTCCAGACACCTCCCTCGGCTGGGACTTCTCCGAGTGCCAGAATGGGGCGAGAACTGCGTATTTCTACTGGAAAGGAGCCTGCGAGGAACAAGTGCCCAGGCCTGTCCAGGGCTTGGACTGTGCTTTGCCCTGCGACCCTGGGTATGTGCTTGGCTTCGATAGAGCTGTGAATGCGTCGAGTTGTGTGCAGTGCCCTGCAGGGACTTATAGTGTGGGGGGAGGGTGGAGAGTGGCGGGGACGGAGGCGGGGTGGAAGGGCTTGAATGACAGCTTTTCCACGTATTGCTATACTTCGTCTTACCTCTTGTGGGAAACGGGGGTGGACTGCACTCCTTGGACGGCGGACCCTACGGGGAGGTATGCAATCTCCGGCTCTGTGTCTACCCCCGACTCCTGGCTCCAATCCGACCTCGTAACCTTCGTCCACCTCGTCCAGCCCGGCTCTCTCTCCCTCCGCTACAAGAAAACCACCAAAACCATCAGTGGAATGCCCAACGGAGTGCTCCTAGTCTACGTCAACGGAGAAAAGCTCTACCACGATGACTCCCCTTTGGATAGTCGCTGGACTGTGATCACACTGGACCTACCGACAGGGCCGAGTCAAGTCATTGTGTCGTTTGAGATGTATAGTGCACAGGGACATGAGACGTTGGCTGCCACGGTGGATTACTTGGAAGTGTTGGGGACGGACTATAATGCGAAGGAGTGCTTTCAGTGTCCGAGTGGGTATAGCAATGCAGGGGCCAGTAGCTGCGATGTCTGTCCTATTAACACCTACTTGATGACTACCAGCGGCGTGAACTCCTGTCAGGACTGTCCCGGCGGGAAATACGCCCCAGCAGGCAGTGTAGGCGAAGCAGCTTGTCTGCCCATGGCCGCCTGCACCCTCCACGACTACACCGTCATCTACTCCCAGTGCATCAACAACCAAACCAACAGGACATATAGCTGGATCGAGCCTGAAATCTGCGACCAAACAGCACTTTCCCTCCCAGCTCCGCAGATTAACTTGCCCTGTGAGGCTTGTAGTCCGGGGATGCGGTATGGAAGCAAGGGGGAAGTCGGGGAAATGGAGTGCCAGTGGTGTCCAGCAGGTGAAGCTCTGAAAGAGGGCAGGATTGGGGAGGAGTGTGAGAGGTGTGCAGCTGGGGAGTATGCCCGGAAGGTGTTGAATTACTCGGGATTTGCAGAAATGCCCAGGCAGATGACTACCTATTGCCAGATAGGCAAAGAGTCCTGCAAGCTGTCGGAAGGCTGGATACCGATCGAAACGGCGCTCAGCACAGTAACTGCTAATTCAGGGTCTCCTCACAGAGCAAGGAGCTGAACTGACTCTTCTCAGGGCTGTTACAGCCTTGGAACTCGAAGAGCCAACCGTCCAATTCGCCTACACATTACACGGCACTGCAACTTCCGCCTCCAATCTAAGTTTCTACATCAACGACGTCCTGCAAGTCTCCTACTCCTCAGACACCTCGCAAGTCATTTCCGTCCTATTCCCTCTATCCCCAGGACATCACGTGCTCAAATGGAGCTATAAGCACTTAGCCTCAGCCCGGGCAGGGGCTTATATACACTGGATAGCGTTATCAGGCGTAGGGGAAGGTGGTGCCCCTGAATGCAGGAAATGTCCCACTGGCACTTATAGTCAAACAGGCGCTTCTAGCTGTCTTACCTGTGCAGCAGGAACTACTTCCTCTACGGATATGAGCAAGTGTGTGAATTGTCGCTGGTTCGAGTACAACGATATAGTGGGGAACCCTGCAGGGTGTATGATGTGCCCGAACTACACGATGGCTAGTTCTGACCATATGTCTTGTGTGGGGAAGACTAATATTTCCTCAGAATTTGACTACTCTTTGAGACCGTTTACGGAGTTGGGAGTGACTGGCTCGCCCTTACTCTGTGACCGCGGCAGGTTCAAACACAGGTGCCAAGGTCCTTTCTTCGGCCCAATCATAGACAATGAAAAGTACTTCTTCGTGTCAGTGGCGCAGGCAGGCCTATACAGCCATTCAAGCTACTCGCGCCTTGATAACTTGACCATGGGGTATGCGTTTGGCATAATTGAAAAGAAAGATTTGCCTGTGAAGCTGTCGGATTTGAATATGCCGGATGAAGTGTGTGTGGCTGACTACAGCAAAATGGTAGTAAACCTCGGCACCCGCATCCAAGAAATGACCTTCTCCGACTCCGGCTTCACAGTGACGTACTCCGGCGGCGCACTCTGTCACAAGGCCAACAACACCCACTTCTCCTCTGTCGTGCATTTCCACTGTAACAAGGCAGCGGGGGACGGCTGGCCACTACTGCTGTATGTCTCCAACTGCGAGTACCACTTTACGTGGGACTCTCGACTGGCTTGCCACCTTTGTAAGCAGGGAGAACTGAATCTGGTCACAGGCAGGTGTGTGGAGAGTCGGAGGTATTCCTTCTATGAGGAAGGGGAAAAGTGCTTGTACCCCAGTGCGGGCGTGTTGCTGCATATGGAGGAGTGCAGTGAGACTAGGGACTTGGCGAAGACGTGGCCTTTCATCCTGGCGGCGGGCGCTGTGGTCTTTCTGCTGCTAGTCGTCACAGCACTGATGTGGATTTGCTGCAAGAGAAAGCGGCAGTACGAGAGACTGATAGAGTACAGGGAAGAGCCAGCGAAGCCGCAGGCAGCCGCAGAGGAGCTTTAGAGTAGTAAGCACTGCAAGTGCATAGGGAGGTCCGTGCACTCGAATAAGACCTGGCAAATCTTAGGTTCGGGAGAAGCGTTAGAATTTGCGAGTTAAAAGCAGGATTTTGGTGTGTGTTTATAACACTTATGTGGTAAAAACAGAGCAAAATTTAACGATTTTGATGTATAGACCGAGAAAAAGCTAAAATAGCCTTATATTAACTCAGTCTTCCCTACATTTTCAAATAGCTTTACCCTTGCTGTGAATCCCAATCCCCATTCCAAAATGTCCAGCAGCGACAAACTGCCCAAATTCGACCTCTCCCACAGGGCCCTCCCCAAGCCCTTCTACCTCCCTCCCCGCCTCGACTTCTCCCGCTTCATCAGCGACGAAGACGTGGAGAGTATCCTGCAAACTACCAACTTCCGCAGGTCCAAAAGCAACTCCCGAGGCCGGTTTCTGCATCAAACCAGGGAAAGGGCCGGGTTGGAGGGGAGGAAAAAGGCGAAAACGCCGAGTCCGGCTGCAAGTCCTCATAAGTATTCGGGCTTTCGAGGGAAAGGAAGTGAGTCGGATATGAATTCTCAGTCAGGGACGGGAAGTCGCAGAAGTGTGCAGAGTGAAGAGTACGTGAAGGCCTTAGCTGCACGATGTGAGGATTTGGAAGGTGCATTGGCCGGGATGAAGGCTGTGCAAGTGGAGGAAAGGCTGGATTTTCAGCGTGGACTTGCTGCATTGGCTGCGGAATTGGCGAATGTGCAGGGGATGAAGACGGAGTTGGAGGGAGAAATCAAGCTTTTGACCAAAAAGGCGGCGGATCGAGCGAAGGCGATGCAGGATTTGGCGTTTTTTCTGATCGATTTGCTTCAAAACTTGCTGGAAAACAAGGTTTTGAGCACTTCCCGACTCCAGTCCATCGCGTCTTCCTTTGATTCTTCACTTGAAGCAGGCTTGCCACTGGAAGACGAAGAAAAGCGAAGGGCAGGTGAGCAGATCCGAGACCTACTGCGGGAGAAGTTAGTGGGGGAAATGGCGCAAATAGAGGGTTTGGACACAGGGGAAGTGACTAGAAGAATAGAGCAGTGGACTCTGCCTACTCCCAACTCCTCCACTTGGGAGGTCCGGTCGTCCAACAAAAGCGCTACTAGCAGCCGCACTGACTCCTTCGTTCTGTACCCTGAAGCCGTAGTCAGCTTCCGCAACCTCAGTAACTCCCCTGATCTGTGTCTGTCCCCCACCTTCCAGCAGCCTGAGCAGCCCAACCTCCTGGGCTCTTCCTTCAGCTTTGAGAGTCTGGACCAGCCCAAGGTCGAGGAAGCGGGGTCGCCGGAGCCCAGGGAAACCGTGGCTTTGGCGCTGTACGACTTTCAGGGAGAGCGTAGCGAAGACCTGAGCTTCCAAGCCGGCCAACGAATCGCAGTCCTGTCCCAAAACCCTTCCGGCTGGTGGACCGGCCGCTCCGCCGGGCAAGAAGGCGTCTTCCCCTTTAACTATGTGGAACTGCAGTGAAAGCCTTATAGACCTAATAGAGAACACGGGTCTAGGAAGTGTCGCAGCGGACAAAGACAGCAGTCGCACTGTGACGTAGTGACTTCAGGTCGAGTGCGCCGAAGGAAGAACTGCGGGGGTCTCGCTCCAGGTCGAGAGTGAACTGTTTCTGCGTGGTGTGGAGCAGGGCAAGCAGGGAGAGGAGTTTGGAGGGGAGGAGGCAGCCTTCGAGGACGAGGCGGTGGCTGTGGCCGGAGGGGGTTTGGATTTCGCCTGCGAAGGAGGTCTGTAGGGCGCGCATTGTGCCGTGGAGGAAGGGGAGAGGACTGAAGATGGTGGCTTCTTCGGGCTCGTTTACCAAGTAGTTGTAGAGACAATGCACGTTTTTCCCTTTGACCACCAGTTTCCGGCTGCTGGACTTCCCAGGACGCCGCTTCACGATATCCATCACTTCCACTTCCTCCTGGTCGTCTCCCTTCGGCTCAGGCTCACAGGTCACTCCGTGGGTGGATAGCAGGTCTCTGAGGTGCTTGGAAGCGGGGGATATGATGGCCACTGGCTCCCCCGCTACTCGCTTAAACACACTCAAACACCGCTTGAAGTCCAAGTAAAAGTAAGGACAGCGCTCGTAGAGGAAGCTGAAATAGAGCGTGCGGAGGGCTGAAAGCCAGCGCTCCGTGTCCAGCTGCTCCGCCGCCCAGTAGGAAGACGCGCTGTAGATCTGCAGCTTGGGGTCTGAGGATTGCGACTGGCCTTGAGAAGCCGCTTCCAAACCCGCGATTTCCGTGACTGCGTCGATATCAGCCAGCCACTTAAAGTCCGCTTCCGACGTGATAGTGAGTTTCCGCCCCAGCACAAACACCTCCGGCAAAGCCTGCACTCCCGCATACTCCCTCTCCTCCCCCAGTCCATCTCCCATCGGTCTCGTCCTTTTCCCGAACAGTCTCTCAATCTGTGGTCTGACGTCCACCTCAGTCACCAGAGTCTCAGGAGTCGCGGCAGCGCCTGTGGCGTTGTCGGTGACGTCGAGAAAGAAGGGGTCGAGATCTGGTGGTAGCGCGGGGAGGGCGCAGTTGGTGCTGTGGGTTTCCAGTGATTTCCGGGCAATTTGCGCTTTCTGTGTAAGACTTACCTTGAGCTGGGCGAGAGTCACTCTGGTGGTCGTCTTCAGTTGGTCGAGAGGCTGCACTGCGCTGGTCATATTGAATTCAAAAGAGATAGGAAGTAGGAGATTAGGAGGGAGAAACAGCAGTACCCAAAAGCTGCTTAGGGAGGATAAATAGACATATAGACCTGCGTAGTCTGGATTTCAGCCTAGCCGCGGGTCTAACGAAGTGAAAAGATCGAGAGAAATATATGTCTACATGCGATTTTCTCTCTACATTCGAACAGTACAAAGGACTACTTGCCTTTCTGCTCGTTCCTCAGGCGAGCCATGCGGCCGTACAGACTGGCCTGCACCCTCAGTCTGGTCTTCTCAATCCACAGGTCTGAGTCCAGACTTGCAGGCCCCAGCCCGCCTAGTCGCATTTTGCCCTTGTCCTTCACCTTTACGTAGTCTTGGTATGTATAAGGTACGAAAGGACTATGACGGACTGCTGGTCTTTCCGGCAGTCTCACATTAATCGCCTCTCTGGCCTGTCTAAGTCTCATTCTGAAGGACGGCAGTTCCCTCTTTCCCCCTGCAGGCGGAATCCCTAGTCCTCCGCCTTCCTGCGGGAGCACCAGTTTGACTCGCGGGTTCGACACAGAGCGTTTCTCAGGCACAGGCAGTGGAGACTGGGAGGGAGAGTAGAAGGAGGTGTGCAGACTCTGGGGAGAGTGGTGCTGTAGACGTAGTTCTTGCAGGGAAGCCACATGTTGCGGGTAAGGGAAGAAGCTGGGAGTGCTGCCGTGCGAAGGCACAGGTGGACCGCTGAGAACAGAGAGTGCAGAGGAGCGAAAGGAGTCGGAAACGTGCATTTGGGAAGGATTTAGAAGCTTGTTGACAGGCTCTTCGGTTCCTGTTAGCTCGATTGAGCTGCTGACTTTCACCCTTTGCTTGAGTCGGAAGTTCATTATGGAGAACTACTGGAGTTGACACCTATTCCTCCTCTGAACTGCCCCCAGCAAAGTTCCTAAAGGGCTCAAACCCCTCCAGTGGCTCAAGCGACGGCGCTCCCGGCAACTCCGGCAGCTGTCCCGGGGCCTCTCCAGTCCTTCTGTGCATCCCCGACACAATATCCGCCGCCCCCTGCTGCCGGTCTCTCAGCGTCTCTCCTTCTTCGTCCTCAACTCTGTCATTGGAAGCGAACGGCTCATCAATGATGTCGTCAATGAGAAGGGAGTAGAGGTAGGGGTTGCAGTCGGAAGGGCCTAAAGGCTGTGTGAGGCTTTCATAGATTTGGTTAAGTTCCAGTAAGTGAGTTTCCAGGGAGAGTCTGTGCTGTTCGAACCACTTTGCGAAGACCCGCTGAAAGCCGGGCTTTGTGTCCAAAAAGGCCTCCACGTCACTGAGCATCACTTCGCCTTCTGTTGCTCTTCTCACTGCGAAGGCGGAAATACGCAGGTACAGGAGCAGATCCAGGTCCCTGCACTCAGCCTCTGTCCTGTCTAACACCACACTCCACAGAGCCACTTCAAGTTCTGTTAGCATCACTTCCTTATCCACCTTCACCAGCAGCTGATACACCGGCTCCTTCGCGAAAGCCGAAAGAGCGGGACTGACCGCAATTCGCTGCAGCATGAGGCAGAGCTGCTGGGTGAAGAGGGAGCACTCGTAGGTGATTTTGCTGGTTTCGTAGCTCTCCAGAACGGAGCGCAGGGAGTTGGACTGGTCTTGAGGGTTGCTGTTCTTCTGGATTTTCAGTGAGGGACGGCCGCGCTTGCCCTTGGGACGAGGACGTTTGGGAGATGTGGACATGGGTGGTAATATGTAGCTATTGAAGTGAGAAAACAGCAGCGTGCCTTTCCCGCAATAATAGAGTGCTGCACAATGTGGAAGAAAAGCGTGTTCGCTTCAATATCGAAGGAATACAGCGGTGTTGACTAGGTGCTAGAGTGGGGATTAGTGAATTTAGGCGGTTTCTCTATGAGTCAGGGGGAAACGCGATAGAACTATAATCACTCAACACAGCGCCTGTAGAAGTAGCAGCAAATACAGTCTAAATCGCTTCGTCGCATATACAAATCAATTCCAAGGTAATGTGTTCCACCTTCAACCTAGCCTTTCTCAGCATCCCAGTACTACCCACTGTTTCCCTAAATAGAGTCTCAGTGCTTCTTTCCCTCTTGTTTCTGCATAGAGCCAATACTCTACAACCAAGTCTATATGTCCTCGCCACTTCAGTTAATCTTCACTGGCTTTTTTCCACGATGTAATAATTCAGGAAATGGACGCTGAAGGTATCCCCACTGTGCACACGATTCGCACCGCCATGAGGATGTCTCGCCACACTGTCAAGGCCAAGAAGAGTCTAGATGCACAATCGCCCTTTTCTCTCCTCACATTTCACCCTCCAGAAACTGGTGTGGAAAGAGAAGCTGTACGTCTACCGGGACGCAAAAAGACAGTCAGACCTTCTCACGACCACCACAGTGCGCTACTCGACGGCCTTGCCAATTCTCCCTATTTGGCTTCTGACGCTAAGCCGGAGTGGGACACAGTGCGAGACAAACACAAGGAAAAGCCCTATAAAAACTGGGAAATCGACGAATGTCCCTTGGAGGAAGCGAACGTGGCCTCTCCTTTGCCCCATGTTCACTTCCATGAAAGCGATGTAGTGGCTTCCAACCCTGTAGACCTCAAAATTGACCGGAAGCGGCCTCTTTTGTTCCGTCCACATCCCATAAAAGCCTCGAAATCAACACTTTTGTCGCCCATCCGACCCACTTTAGACGTCCACACCAGAGCCAGACACAGAACTATCCACCACTCCGCCCTAAAGCAATCCCAAACCCTCCTCTCTCCCCACTCAGAAGCAGCAGTCCAGTCATCTGTCCTGCCCAAGGCTCCAGTGCTGCAGCTAGTCCTTCGAATCACAGCTATTGAGTCGGCGGACCTGGATGAGAGCGGAGAAGGGCTGGAAGGGGTGTTCAAAGAACCGAGGGCGAAGAGAGCAAGGGTTCAAAAGCCTATACAGACGCATTTTCACAGGCTGAGTGCGGAGTACAACCCCATGACTAGCTACAATGAGGAGACTGCACTGGTGCTGGGAGACACCAAATCCATCGCCAGAAGACGAAGCGGCCAAATGATTATCCCGGAACGCCTCTTTCGCTACATGAACTTGCACACCTAGTCCCCAAATAAACTGTAAATAGCGCTTTAACTGCCTTTTCAGCTAGTATAAGAGCGTGAATTTAGTAGATTACTGTCATTCTGACTGGATTGGCTGAGATGGAGGGGCTGAAATGAAAGAAAGTGCGCTGAATTGTCATGCAATTGCCAAGTTTTCAGACCTTTCTAGGCATTATTTCCCGTATTTACTAGTGTTTTCCCTTTTCTATACAGCGCAAAGCAAGACCACAGCCTTTCCTCTTAAGTCGGCTCGGCGAGTTAGGCGAAAGACTTGTTGGACTCATGGACTAACAATCTTTTCGGCGCTGTCATTAGCTGACTTCTCCTCGCCAGTGACTTCGGGTTTCCCAGCACATGCGCTGTACCTCCGCTCGCACTTTATATCGCTGATGTGCTGGGGATTGCACATCCACTGTTCATACAAAGAACACCTAGGCTTTCTTTGTGCTTGCAGGTACATTAGCACCGACTCCGCCTCGTTTTCACTCTCATCCAATTCAATCGAGTCGATTTGAGCAAGTCTTTGATATAGGTTTCCGAAGGACTGGAGCTTCCTTGGCCTTGTAAGATAGTGAATGAGCTCGTTTGGAGCTGCGGAAGTGTTGTGGGCCAAAAGGAAGCTGCGCTAGTAGGGCCGCTGCAAGTCTTATGCGGCAGGAATTTGAGTAGCTTAGGACGGAATAGTATTGACCGCTTCTTAGTCCCTAACACTCCCACTGATGTAGATGTAGATGTGTTTACCCCGCTGGTAAGCTCACTGCAATCAGACTTCAGCTTGCACTCCTCAGTTCCCAGTCCCCTAAGAACGAATGCCCCTTCGCAGCCAATATCTCTCTCCACTTCGGCCTCCTAGGCACTTCCACTGGCAACATGGGGAGGTCCACCTTGTGTTTCCTGAGTACCGCCAAAGGGATTTCTGAGCAGAAACAAACTGTCTTGTTCAGTGGGTAAAACAGCGGATTTGGAGAGCTCGCCGGTGTTTTGGGACATGCGCATGGTTGTTCGGATAGCTGGGAGAGTCGGAGGGTCCATAGTGCTATTAGCAGGCGAGGAAGCTGCGGTATCTAGGAAATGGTAGCCATCATTAGGACTTTGGGGTATATGGGAGGCTAAAGAAGTGACTCTAAGGCTGGTTTGGGAGGAAATGTCTGGATTGGCAATTTCCCTAGAGTCATTCATGCCTTTTGTCCTTATAGCACTGTATTCGGCACTTTGAAGTCTAAGTCTGGAGTCTTAATACTCTCATGTAGAGGGATTCAGCTTCTTCCTCTAGCAGTCTTAAACAAGTAGGGCGTAGCGGAGAGTCTTTGCGCTGCTTTGCTACTGCAGTGTGGCAATTTCCTCTCAACTTGCACACTTATCTCTAATACTAGTCGTGTACCACAGTTCTGGTCGAAGCCAAAGCAGACGAAGGCTGAATTACTGGATTCCTTGCAGGAAAAGACTGGGCTAAGACGGAATTGAAGTAATGAAATAAAGGTGCATAGAAAGGAAGGCTTGTCAGACTTTAGTCAATTTTTATGCTGGAAGCATAGTGATTTAGACCCAAAAGCGTGGACTCATCCAGCAATTGGTCCAGTAAAGGGCTTGAAGCGAACTTCTGCTCCAACAACAGTGTCAACTAATTGAAAAGGCAGGGCACTGGGCAGAAGCTCCAGTTCATACTAAAACTGGATTTTAGAGTCTATAACCTCATTGATCTCCCTCTTGCGACTGCCCACTCAATACTCTCCCAGGCCAATATGTCCCACTCCCATAGTAAAGTACCAGCATGGAGCCTCCAGTCCAGTCTCTCGACCATTCGAACTGCTATGAGAATGTCTCGCTGTACAGTAAAGGTCACCAAGCTTACCGACTCATCCCTCTCCTGACCCACTTTGTCTCTTCTCAGTTATTATTGAAGCACAGAACTGAGGGAGTCGCAGAGGAAGCAAACAGTCCGGGAGACTCATAACCACCATGCTAGTGCGATATGTGGGATATCCCATCCAAATGGCTTTATTTATGCAAAAAGAGAGCCGAATTTCCCTTTCCCGCTAATTTGGTCCAGTGAGGAGACTGCAAAGGTGATGGAAGACTATCCATCGCCAGAAGACGAAGCGGCCAAATAATCATCCCGAACACCTCTTTCGCTTTATGAAATTGCACACCTAGTCCCCAAATAGACTGTAAATAGCGCTTTTGTCCAAAGAAGCTAGTGAAAGGTCGATTTGCATACAATGAGAAAGCTGGATTAGTAGTTTGCTGCTGAGGAAAGTATATGCAAAAGACAGGGCTAGGAAACGCTAAATTGGTGCTTGGGAAAATGCTATTTTGGCATTTAGCGATGCATTTGTTGGATTTACTGACACAAAGTGGCTAAATTGGAAGAAATTGCAGGTTTCCCACAATTCCGGACCTTTGCTCGGCAGTATTTCCGTATTACGTTTCTTCCCACAGCGCAAAGCAAGACCACGGCCTTTACGTCTAAATCCGCTAGGCGAATTAAGCGAAAGACTTGTTGGACACATGGCGAAACAGTCTTTGCGGCACTTTCATTTGCAGACTTCTCCTCTTCGCCAGTGACTTCGTGTCTCCCAGCACATGCGCTGTCTCCTCGCTGTACCTCTGCCCGCACTTCGCATCGCTGATGTGCTTGGGAGGGTCCATCCACTGTTCATACGAAGAACGCCTAGGCTTTCTCTGTGCTTGCAGGTGCATTAGCACCGACTCCGCCTCGTTTTCACTTTCATCCAACTCATTCGAGTCGATTTGAGTAAGACGAAGGACTATGTTCGTCTTAAGAGTTTGGACTGCAGGCTTCAAAGGCAAGACTGACAACGGAAGTAATGCTGCGGAGCTAGTCTTTGACATAGGTTTCCGAAGGACTGGAGCTTCCTTGACTCTGCTAGACAGTGAATGAGTTCGTTTAAGGGATGTGGGAGTGCTGAGGGCTGGAACGGAAGCAACGCTAGCAGGACCGATGCAAGTCTTCTGTGACAGGAACTTGAGCGGCTTAGGACGGAATAGAATTGGTCGCTTCTTAGTCCCTAACACCCCCACTGATGCATGTGCAGATGTGTTTACCACCCTGGTAGACACACTGCAATCAGACATTTGCAGAGAGTCAGACTCCAGCTTGCACTCCTCATTTTCCCAGTCCCCTAAGAACGAATGCCCCTTCGCAGCCAATATCTCCTTCCACCGCAGCCTCCTAGGCACTTCTACTTGCAACATGGGGAGGTCCACCTTGTGTTTCCTGAGTACCGCCAAAGGGATTTCTGAGCAGAAACAAACTGTCTTGTTCAGTGGGTAAAACAGCGGATTTGGAGAGCTCGCCGGTGTTTCGGGACATGTGCATGGCTGTTCGGATAGCTGGGAGAGTCGGAGGGTCCATAGTGTTATTAGCAAGCGAGGAAGCTGTAGCATCTAGGAAATGGTAGCCATCATTAGGACTTTGGGGTATATGGGAGGCTAAAGAAGTGACTCTAAGGCTGGTTTGGGAGGAAATATCTGGATTGGCAATTTCCCTAGAGTCATTTTGGTATTTAGTCCTTATAGCACTGTATTCGGCACTTTAAAGTCTCAGTCAGAGCTTTAATCCTCCCAGTGCAGTCGAGAGATCCAGCCTTTTCCACTATCAGTCTTGAACAAGCAGGACATATGAGAAAGTCTGCGTTGCCTTTCTACTGCAGTATAGCAATTTCCACTCAACTTTCACACTTGGCTCTAATTTATACGCTTTCTAATCGATTGCACAGTCCTGGTCGACGTCAAGGCAGGCCGAATTGCTGCAATTCCGTGTAGGGAAAGACTAAGCTAGGACAGAATTGAAGGAAGGAAGTATAGGTGCATAGAGAGGAAGGCTTTGTCAGACTTGAGTCGGTTTTTATGCTGGAAGTATAGCGATTTATACCGAAAAGCGTGGATTCATTCATCAAATGGCCCAGGAAAGGACCAATTTGATGCTCGAAGCGAACTCTTGCTGCTACAACAGTGTCAACTAATTGAAAAAAGCAGAGCACTAGGCACAGTACCCCCAGTTTCTACTAAAACTGGGTTTTTAGAGTCTATAACCTCATTGATTCCCCTCTTCTGACTGCCCTCTCAAAACTCTCCAAGGCCATTATTCCCCACTCCCATAGTAAAGTACCAGCATGGAGCCTCCAGTCCAGTCCACTCTCCCGATTATTCGAACTGCTATGAGGATGTCTCACCGTACAGTAAAGGTCACCAAGCCTACCGACTCTTCCCCTCTCCTGGCCCAGTTTGTCTCTTCTCTTGTCATTATTGCTGAAAGCACAGAACTGAGGAAGTCGCAGAGAAAGCAAACAGTCCGGGAGACTCATGATCACCGTGTAAGTGTGATGTTTGGGACTTTGGGAAATTCGCCCTATTTAGCCCCGGTGCGCAGACGTAAGCCCACCATTACAGTGTTTCATAATGGTCAGAAGGGGAAAAGTCGATTTGACGAATACACTGCTAAGGATATCAGTAAAGACGGTTTTTCTCTGCGCCTCTCCATACCTGAAGCCATTTTTACCACGTCAACATCAATATTGGACATGGAAAACGAGCTAAAAAAAAAGGTTTCATTCCATCCGTCGCCAATTAAAGTCGCAAAGTCCTCTACTCAGGCTGTTGCCTGCAGCCACAGACAGCTCTTGGCCCACAGTTTTACTTGGAAACACCTCCAACCAGTCCTAAATCAGTCCAAAACAGAAGTTCAGCCTTGTCCTGCAGTCCTTCCTAAGCCTCAAAACCCGCTTTTCACGATTCACCCAGTAGTCCATCTCTTGCGAATCGACACCGAAGACCTGCAGGATAGTCCTCGAGACGTAGAAGAAGTACTTGCCCATATAAAAAGGAAGAAAAGCCAGAAGAAGACAAAGTTGCAGCGCACTAGTAGTATGCCGCAGAGCCAGATTGCGTGCAACTTCATGGCGAAGTATAATGAAGAGACTGCGCAGGTGATGAGTGATACAAAGTCGCTGGCGAGGAGAAGGAGTGGACAGATGGTAGTGGCTGAAAGGCTGTTTCGGCATTTGGCGAGTTAAGCGTAAGACAATAAGGGAGAAAGTAGGAATTGTCGGGCGATATATGATGGGAAGCAGCTATATAAAGTGCAGGTTAATACCATTAGTGCGGACATTTGGGACTTTCAGAGGAGTGTTTGCATCCATTGGAAGTTTCAGCATCGCCCAAATCGAGCCAGTTTTTCTCAAAAAGGACTACTTCGGAAGAACTCCCCTACAGTTATCAGGCCATGCATATCGTCTAGAAGACCTGGCTAGTCGCTATTTAGGCTTCGAAGCGTCTAGCAGCGACTCCCTCCAGCGCATCCGAGAAAGCCGCCATTTCCTTGTTGCGCATGTTGATGAGTTCCAGCCGCAGTCTCGCGTACTCTTCCTTCTGCCTGCGCTCCACTGCTTCCTTCTCCATCATGGCTTCGAGCTGCTTGGCCAGGTCCGCGTTCTCCACCCTGAGTCGCTCGAGTTCGGAGGCCAGAGCGGTGCTTTGCTGGATGAGTTGGGAGCGCTCTTCAGTGTCAAATCGAGAGGATTCCTTGATGAGAGTCAGTTCTTTCTGCGTCTTTTGCAGCTTCAAACTGACCGCCTGGAACTCTTCGTCATCCTCTGCCTTGCGCTTTCTCAGCTCTGCGATGGTCTGTTCCTGGCGCTTCACCAGCTGCGTGCACATGTCCAAGTCTTCCTGCAGCAGTCTGAAGTCTTCGCCTGCTCTCGACTTCGCAGCGTCTTTGGACTCCCTCAGCAGCACCACTTCATAGTTCTGCTTCTCATGTTCGTTCTTCAGCTGTTCCACCTGTCCCACCGCACTTTGGTACGCCGACTCCACCTCCTTCAGCGCCGTGATCTGCCTTTCCTGCTCAGTAAGGATGAGAAACAGGTCCTTCAGCTTGGCCTCCAGCGCCGCCTTGTCATAGCTGAGTTCGGAGAACTGGTCTTTCAGCTGCTTTTCAACTGCTCTCGAGGACTGGACCTGTTCCAACAGCTGCGCCTCCCTTTCCTTCGACTCCCTTCTGACGATATCTACGAGTTCCTCTGTGTGCGCCTTTAGTCCGCGGCTTTTCTCGTACTCCGTCCTCAGGTGGGAAAGTTCTTCCTGGTCTTTGGCCATTTGGGTGCGCATTCTGCCTGGGCCTTACTTCTGAATTTCCCGCTGGAAGACCTCTTGGTCCTGTCGCATGCTTTCTCTCTGGTCCTCGAGCGCCAGCTGATAGTCTCTGAGCTGCTTCTTCAACTGGTCAGTCTGCACAGTCAGTTCCTTCTCCCGAGCCTTGACGAGAGTTTCCGCCTTTTCCAAGGCCGTTTGCAGTCGCACGACTGTAGTGGCCGAGCCCTTCAACTTGCTGAGTTCTGCCTCGAGTTCCTGGATGCGGAAGTCTCTGGACTGGATTTCCATGCGGAACTCGGTGACGCGGTCTCGCTGCATCTTGAGAGTGCGGATCCAGTTTTCCTCTTCTTGCAGTTCGCGCAGTTCCAATGCCTTGATGGGGTTGGTGTAGTCCAGGGAAGCGTCTAGAGAGGCGGGCACAGAGACACGGGAGCGACTTCTGTCGCTCAGTAAGCCTTCGCGGTAGTCGCCAAGGTTGATACGGCTCATGGCTGCACGTTATATGGTGAGGTGGCTAGTGGCGCTGCTGTGCGTCGTTGGCCTGCAGGCCGGACCCAAGCTGGTCACAGAGGTATTCATGGTGGCCCACTGCCACACTGACGCCGGGTGGATTGAAGACCCAGACGTACTCCTTACCTAGTACTACTACAATATCAAAGTCCAACACATCCTGGACAACATCATCAAGCTCCTCTCGGAAAACCCCTCTCTGCGCTTCTCTTGGGGCGAAACCTACTACTTCTCTCGCTGGCTGCAAACCCAGGCCGACCACACTAAAGCTGAAATCCGCAGAATGGTCCAGGACGGCAAGTTGTATTTTGTGGGCGGAGGCAGTGTGCAGCACGACGAAGCGCTACCCAACCTAGACATGATGGCGCGCAACTTGGAGGAGGGACTGGACTTCCTGTGGAGGGAGTTCGGTATTGAGAGTGTGCCTGTGGCCTGGCAAATTGACCCCTTTGGACACTCAGGCCTCACTCCTGGACTTCTGCAGTCCTTCGGATATCGCTATTTAGTGGGCAGTCGCATTGATGTCGAAATTCGGGAAAGTCTGAAACAAGATGCGAATTTGGAGTTTCTCTGGAAAGGCTCGGATTTAGGCCAAAACACTGCCCTATTTACGCACATTCTGCCTAATTCCTACAACTTCCCGAGACTCCTAAACCCCCAGGAGACTGGGAACTGCTGGGACTACTCCCGCACTAACCCCACTGCTTGGTATGCGATATGCAGCGAAGACGAAATTGTGCGCATTATCAGAGAACAACAAAGCTATTTTAAGCATGACAAGCTGCTGTTTGTGTATGGAGACGACTTCGCCTTCGATAATTATGCCCGCGCGAAGATGTTTTTCGATAAAAACGACGAAGTTTTCAAAGCGATTTCGAAACGAGAGAATATAAAGATACATTGGAGCACTCCGAAAGACTATTTCGATGCAGTGACCGGGGCCAATGTCAAATTAGCCACTTACAGTGGAGACTTTTTCCCTTATATGTGCACGAAAAAGAGTCCCGATCACAAGTACTGGACCGGCTTTTACTCCCTTTTGCCCAACTTCAAGCGAGAAATCTACCAAGCTAATGAATTACACCGCTTTTCCGGTCTGTTTTCCGGTCTACTGAGTAACTCCTCCCTTCCCAGCACCGATCTAAATCTATGTGTGCATCACGACGCCATCACTGCCACCTGCAGGCCGAAAGTAGTGGAGTACTACCGCAGTGGCCTGGACAAAACCGTGACTTTCGCTTTAAATCAATTGGGAAAAGTGTGTGAGGAGAGGATGGGAAGGGAACGGGGAGATGCGGACTTGTACAGACCCGCTGTGGTGTACAATGCACTGAACTGGGCCAGGGAGGAACTGGTAAGAGTGGATAGTGACAGTCAGTTCGTGGAGGTCAGAGACCAGCAGCAGCGGCCTGTGCAGGCCCAGGTGTATATGCCGGAAGGGGGCAACGACTACATTGTGTACTTCCAAGCCTTACTTCCAGCTCTCTCTCTCAACATCTTCTCAGTGGTGGAGCATGACCGACTCTGCGACCACTGCGCTGCCTTATCCGAAGATTCCAGGGACCTGCGCCAAATCACAAACGGCCAAATTACTATTCACCTGAGCGAGTCTGGATTCCCTGTCTCCATTTCCACGTCGGCTGGGGATGTCCAGTGGCGGCATCACTTTGTGAAATTCGATGGCAGACGTTCCGGCGCCTACATCTTTTTCCCTATGGACGAACCGACTACCCTTGCTTCTCACCTTCTCAGTCTGCAAGTCCTTACAGGGCCGCTATTCTCTGCGGCCTATATTCGCTGGTCTAGGACGGGTGTTACTGATAATGAAGATTCACAGTTCATACTGCTTTCATCAGTAAAGCCGGATATTGTCACCTGGGAAGTTCGGACTTTTGCGTTGGGAAATGAAGAAATTATGCTGGAAATAGAGTCTCCGCTGGCCAGTGCAGCAACCCCTCTACACACGTACGACTCAGTGGCGTGGAGACAAAGAAGGTACCTGCCGCCCCGGAAGGTCGGGGAAATGGGGAGAAACTTCTACCCAGTGTCAGGCGCTGTGCTGCTGGGCGGCAAAGGACAGGGCTGGGTGGTCATTCCCTACCACCCTTTGGGCGTAGGGACTTATGATGGGAAGTACTACCTTCACCTCCAGCGTTCGCTGAAGCAGGATGATGACTTCGGCCTGGCGCACCATATCCAAGACACTTCTTCTGCTGTGCACTCCTTCAAACTCATACTCAGTCCGCAGACTTTCCCTTCTTTCCCTACAATTTACTACGAGTCCAAGCAGTCGAACAGAGTCCTCAGCCTTTCTGCCCCTTTCCGCCTGTCTACATCGTCTATTGCTCGCAGCACGCCTACAAACGACCGCTTTGCCAACTATGCACTTTCCCTAGGTCTCAACAACCCTCACATCTACCTTTCCTCCGTCAGTCCCATGGACGCAAGACTAGTCGCCAAGGTGCTGAACTTGCGGGAATCCGGACAGAACGTGGACTGGCCAGGCTGGCAGCTCGGCTCCAAGCTGCAAGGAAACAGACGGTCTCTGTTTACTCCTGCACTCGAGTGGCAGGGGAGTGCGGAAACGGTGTGTGCATTTCACTGCGAGCATAGCACTGTGGTGGACTTGTATGGGGAGGTGGAGGGGAGTCAGGGAGAGTTTAGGCTGAAGGCGAAGGAGTTGGCGACGTTTGTGCTGGAAAGGGTTAGTGGGAAGGTAGTAGAAGAGGAAATCTCTGTTCCCGAAGCCACAGAGCCAGTCAATGAGCCAACTGAACCACTCCATTCCTCCCCAGAGCCAACTCCACCCCTCACAACTCCTCTCGAAGAGCCAAAAACACCCATTAAAACTCCTCTCGAGGAAACTATTCCATTCATCACAACTCTCGAAGAACCAAAACTCCCCATAGAGGAGACACCTGCCCCCGTCCAAGACTCCAAATCTCCAAATTCCTCGCTTTTCAGCCCAGTTTCCTCTGAGCCCGAAGCCCCAATCCCCTTCCTGCCTCCCCCCGCATTCCAACCTCTAGAGATCTCCGAGGCTATTGCTCGTCTGGAGTACTCCGTCATCTGCTCCCTAGGCCTCCTTTCCACAGGAGCACTCTGTCTCTACCTCCGCAACAAGAAGTACCGTTCCGAGTAGCTCCTTTCTATAGACTTCCCTTATAATGGGTGACTCTGGCGACTTGTTGCTTTTCAGCTTCAGCACTGCCTCGGCCGAGCAACTGGCGCAGGTGAGAGACAGGCTGGCAGGCGGCAGGCGGACTACCCTGCTAGCAGTGCCAAGAGAGCCCTATATGAGTCTGGGAAGTGCATTGGCAGAGCTGTGGAAGGTCCCTGTGATGGTGAATTCCCTGACTAGTGGGACAGGACTGAGAGACTCCCTGGTGTCGCAGACTGCCTTTAGCAAGTACTCTGCAGTGGTGCAAGAGACTAGGGATTTGGTCACTGAGGGGTTGGATGGAGGGTTTAAAGTGGTTTTAGCCCCGGTGGAGACTATTGGAGCAGTGCTGCAGGCTTTGGGACTGCAGCAGAGTTATCCGGCGGCGTTGTTAGCCATGGAAGCAGGGCGGAGCGCTCGAATTGTGAAGGTGTTCCTCACTCCAGGCGAGTTCAGTGGCTTCCTACTGGGCGGAAGTCTCAGAGAGAGCTGCAAAGACTTCTTCCAGCCTCCAAATCTGCACTTCGAAGGCAATTGCAACTCTCTGTCCAATACTTCGCCTTTGCAATTAGGTCTCAAATTCGATGCAAACCGCACTAAAAACGCAATTCGCGCCTTTCAGCCTGACATTGAAGCGGCTTTTCACACCCATTTCAGCGGACTTCCAAAAGATATGGACCGGAGACAGCAATGCGAGGACTTGAGACATCAGCTCTTGATGGCTATTGAGAGCGACTTAGCGAATCAAGTCCGCACTTGGCTGGGAGACCTGGACACTCGCACTCAGCAAATCGGGTACTTGAGGGGGGATATGGAGGCAATGGGCAGGGAGTTGAAAGCGGCTGGCTGCAAAGTCAGTCCTTTGGTGGGAAATCTGCTAGCCAGGGCAAATGCACTTACAGCAGCCGCCAATGAAACCCAACGACACGCAGAAACAGCCCTTCGCTACCAACACTGCCAGCTGATTGACCAACGCACCACTCTGTCAGGCCTGCTGTCCACCTGCCAGAAGGCCCCCTTAGCCCGGATAGAGGAGGTCAAGACTATGGGCGATTTGACAGTCGTGGTAGTTGTGCACTTCCGCAAGCCCTACCATATTCCCTGCAACTTGGTGGTGCTCTCAGGCGCCGCTGAGCGCACTTTGCCGATTGAGTACACGGGTGAAACAGTGAGAGAGATGCAAATTGGGTCGCTGGCAGTGCTGCAGGAAGGAGAGCTCCGAGTTGTGATTAGGGGGGAGGACGGACAGTCGATTTCACAGGAGTTCCCGCTGATGGTGCGGGAGGACTCTATCAGGAAAGTGGTTTCTAAGCCTGTGGATGGGTACTTGAACTCACTGGTGTACCAGACAGTGGGGAATGTCGAGGAAATAGAGGAGGCGATGAGGACTGCTGGTGGGGAAACAGCGCTGCTGGCCTTCAGAGATTTAGCTGCAAAGTGGCAGAACTCGCAGGGCGCAGATATTCCGGATTTCGTGCAAATTGCCATAGGCAGTGCGGGCCAAGGCCTGGAAGCCATGCGAGGCGCCCTAGCGGCTAAGGGCCACCTCTTTTCCCTCTAAATTAGGTAAGATCTAGCCTGTGGCGAAGCGCTGCATTTCTTCGGGAACTCTGCGAGGATAGAGGGCCTGGGGACACCAGTCTGGTACGTCAAAGGGAGGCCGGCCTCGCTTAGCCATCATCCAGCGATAATACACCACATTCGCAATGAAGAATATTGTCGAGGGAATGGCCAAAGACAGGAAAATCACCCAAGACACCGAGAGTCCACCAGCGTCCTTAGACCTGCAACTCTCCACTGCATAGGTCTTGGCGCCTATTACTGCCTTGCAGCGGCGGTCGATTTCGCTGGAAGGGGCGGAGGAGGGCAGACATAGGCTGAAGAGTTCCTTGGCCACTAGTTCGGACTTCATGCAGTGCACTAAGCTGCAGCCCTGGTCACAGCTTTCCAAGCACTCCTGCGGACCCATCAACTGGCAGTAGTTGTGTGGACTGCGGTCAATTCCCTCGCACGCCCAGCCCTCATTGTAGTAAGTCGTCACGTTCGCGAACACTTCCGAGCCCCTGAAACTCACATAAATCCACTCATTGCACAGCGTCAGTTCATGTTGACTCTCCGAGTTGAGAGACTTGATGCAGTATTTCGCATCTTCATCGCAGGCATCACAGGAAGGGTTGGGCTGGTCCGTTAATAGGTACTGCGTCACGCCTTCGCCAATTGCAAGGTTCACAGTCATAGCCTTGTAATTAGCCCTGTAGCGGATCTGGAAGCAGTGGTTTGGGACCTTGGTCTCTGTGAGGTGCACGGTGCCGCCCACACGGTACTCTTGCATCGCCAGGACAGAGGTGAAGACGAGGAAGCAGAGGAGACGAAGAGACGCCATCTTCCTATCTAAGTCTGAGGAAATGTCTAGGTTTCAGGTCGGCAAGGATGCACTGGTGGCGGATACAGGGAAGTGGAAGCAATATACCGCGCACATGGAAGGCACTGGGACTCTCGTCACTATGCGGGAAACGCTCATAGCTGCTACTGAGGACGCCAACTGGGCGCTGCGGGAAGCCTTCGCCCTGTCCTTGCTGGAGCACAGCAACATTGTGCGGATGTACGAGTGCTACTTCGAGGAAACTGAGGCTGGACCTTTGTTCTGTCTCGTTACTGAGAGAACTGAAAGGTCCCTGGCTCTGGAAATCGAAGAGCAGAAAACAGCTAATCAGCCTTTTGAGGAAACGAAGTTGTGGGAAATTCTGACTAAACTGGTATCCGCTCTGTACTATGCACATACTTTGCATGTATACCACCGAGACATCAAGCCAGACAATATCTACATTCTCGAAAACGAGGTCAAACTGGGAAACTTCCAAAGCGTCGAATCCCAGCAGTTCCTGAACAGCGAGTCCACCCTCGCAGGGAGTCCCTACTACCTGAGTCCTGAACTGAAACAAGCCTACAAGCAAATGCTGCACACTCACACTTTCGACTCAGGCTTCGACCAAGGCAAGGCGGATGTGTACTCTCTGGGAGTCACAGTGCTGGAAGCAGCGCTCCTGGGCAAGCCGGAAGAGCTGAAGAGACTGGAAGGTCTGGAGGACTATACGCGAAGACTGTCCACTGTGGTGAGCGGGTATCCGGGACTGGCACAATGCTTGCAGTGGATGTTGGCAGTGAGGCCGCAGGAGAGAGCGAGTTTGGAACAGCTATATCAGTGGCTGGTGCCTAGGCAGTAATCAGCTTAGTCGTCTATTGTAGAGTTCAATATGGCTGACCCAACGCTCGAGAAAAGCGCAGTACTATACGCAAACCGAGGCACCAGCGTAGTCGTGTATTCCGGCAGGTTCAAAGGCCTACCCGCTGCAATAAAGGAACGCATGCACGAGTCCCTCGACCAAGCCAACTCCGCCCTCCGCGAGGCCTTCAGCCAAATCCAACTCGACCACCAGGGCATCTGCAAGGTCTACGACTGCTTCCTCGAGACTTCGGACACTGGCGAAATCAGGTCTGTGATAGTGACGGAACTGATGCAGAGGGACTTGTACGAGGAAATCTTGCAGAGGGCGCAGCAAGGCGCCTTCTGGTCGGAAGCGGAACTTGTGACTATTCTTCGGAACCTGACGGAAGTGTTGGTTTACGCACAGTCCAGACTGGTCAGTCACCGCGACATCAAGCCGCAGAACATCTTCATCCGGGATGGTGAGATAAAGATTGGGGATTTCGGGTCGTCCAGTAGCAATAACAAGGACGCTATAGCCTTCAGCATTCAGGGCTCGCCCTTCTTCCTGAGTCCTGAACTCAAGTTAATGTACATGCAAATGCTGCAGGAAGCGGCACCCAATGTGTCATATGATCCTTATAAGTCGGATGTGTACTCGCTTGGGGTTACTGTGTTGTTCATGGCTCGGCTAAAGACGCCAAGTGAACTGGCTAACCTGGGGAACCTCAGAGAGGCTACTGAAGGTCTTTTGGCTGATTGCGGGAACTACCCAAATTTATCGCCAATTCTGAGAGAAATGCTGGAGATAAAGCCTGAAGACCGCATCGACTTCTCCAAACTGTACTCCCTCCTCGCATTCGACCCACCCACCCTCAATCCCCAGCCAGTCCCCGACCTCTCCACCTGTCCAGACTGCGGTCTCTTCCAACTTCCCCGAGATAGCGACGTCCCTTCTGCCAGTCTTGAGTTCTGTGTGTGTCCCCGTGCCCCGCTCTGTCCTGACTGCGGCCAGGCCTTACTCCGAAACGCAGCAGGCGCTTTGCAGGGCTGCAACTGCGCCTTGCAGTGCATGCTTTGCCAGCAGGCAGTGGAGTCTATGGAGTGGAGTGAGAAACTACCTGAGTCTTTCAAGGGGCTGGTCTGTTCACACTCATGTCTGGAGCGGCTTTGCAGGGAGCAAGAACTGCAGTTCTGTGTGGGGTGTGAAGTGGTCTGTGATCTGGGCCCGGAACTGGAGTGCGGACATATCTTTCACGACTACAGTTGTTTCTACTATTTTCTCCTGGCAGTAGCTCAGTCAGCAAACAACACTTCCGCTCGATGTACTCGTTGCAATCGGCCGGTTTCCTCTGAGGTTCTCAAGCAGCATTTCTGCAAAGCGAACCTGCCTGCTCTCAAAACGATTTCTTCGCACAGCATATGTGTGCGCTGTCTAGCAGGCATAGGCTTAGTCCCTGAGCCAGACTCGCCCCCCGATAGCGGCCGGTTCATATGTGTAGAGTGCTTCGATCCTCCTGACAACTTAAAGTGCCCACTTCTATAGCATTAATATGCGGTCATATGGAGAGACCCACAATCTCTGTTCTTTTGTATGAAGGACCGAATGCACAGGTGTTCGCAGGCTCGTTGCCCTCCACAGGCCGGCCAGTGGCTGTCAAGGTCCTCAGCCCCGCTCAGAAGGAGCAAGCGAATGCAGGATTAACGGAAATCATGACTCTATTCGAGCTGAAGCATCCCAATATAGTGGAGATCCTGGGGTGCTACTCTAATGAAAGTGGGGAAGGAGTCCGAATAGCACTGGTGATGGAACTGATGGACAAGTCTCTTTCGCAGGAACTAGCGGAGCGAAAAGCCGCGAATAAGCCCTGGACCGAGGCAGAACTGTGTGGCTATCTGTATGCCGTGGCTTCTGCACTGGCATTTGCACAGACCAAGGGCATTTCTCACAGAGACATCAAGCCCAGCAACGTCTTTGTGTCTGCCACTTCCATCAAACTGGGCGACTTCGGCAGTGCTGTGCACTCAAGCCTCTCCCGCAATTCGCCCAACTTCCAAGGCACGATGGAGTACTTAAGTCCCGAAAGTCGCAATTACTTGCGGGCGATGCTGCAGTCCTCCGCAGACCATCTGTTCGTCGACCTGTTCAAGTCAGATGTGTTCAGTCTCGCAGTGACTATGCTGGAGCTGGTGACACTGGAAGGGTGTCTGCCCTCATTGGATCAGTACCCGAAGCTGCTGCCTTTGCTGATGGAAATGATGGCTGAGCAGCCTCAAGCTCGCCCATCCTTCACTGAGATTGTCGCCCGGCTTATGCCATTTCAGTGCCGAATATGTGCCTGTGGCTACGAAGACTACGCCTGGATCGAGGAGAACGAAGCAGTTTTCCTAGGCAATGAGGCTTTCCCTGAGGTTTGCTCTCGCAGGTGTCTAGCCCAATTCCGCTGTTCATACATCCAAAGCAACGACTATTGTTCTCTATGTGGAGCCAGCGTTCACTCCGAATCCGCCATTGTGCTGAAATGCTGTCACTTGGTCTGCCAGTGGTCCTGTCTCTCCCGACACGTGGCTCGCTTCGGCCAAGCAGAGGGCTCGAAGCTACGAATCCGCTGTCGAGGCTGCGGCCAGCCCAGTACCTACGCTCTAAGTGCTGACGGAGAATGCAGGAACCTCCTGGACTTGCTGCATCTCTGCGACAATTGTTCTCTGCGAGGAGCAGAAAGACGTCTTTTCTGCGGCCACTCAGTGTGTTCCGCCTGCGCTGTGATGTTTCTAGTGCCGCTGTGTCCCTTGTGCGGGGGTGCAGCGCGGTAGGTAGATCTGCCATAATATGCGGATAGTTGCCCTGCTGCTGGGCCTCTGCGCAGCCAAGGTGGTGTTCCTTGCGGAGGTGTGTAGGCACGGGGCTCGCAGTCCTCTGCATCTGATGAAGTGGGACCAGGACGGCCGGTGGAGCGAGAGCAGTGGCCAGCTGACGGCCGCAGGCATGCGACAGCACTACCTGCTGGGCTCAGAACTCAGAAAACGGTACCCTGACCTCTTCAACCGCTCTTACTCCGAAGACCTGTTCAGAGTGGTGTCTACGGATGTGGATCGAACCATTATGAGTGCAGAGGCGCAGCTTTTGGGACTATTTCCGAAAGGACAGATGCTGACAAATGCTTCCTATGCTGTGCCGCCACTGAATATCTCTTCCAAGGACGACTCCTACCTGCTGGACCTCGAGACCGAAGCACTGCCCAACCGCTTCCAGCCAATAGCCGTCCACTCCAACAACGCAGCTCCTCTCCTCGCACCTCAACTCCAAGCCTGTCCCAAGCTTCACAGTCTGGACCAAGAGGCTGAAACCGGCTCAGCGGCTAGAGCTGCAGTCCGTCACTACCCAGAGGTCCTAGCTGCAGTGAAAGAAGTGCTGGGAGGCAGTGAACAGGAAGCTGTCAAGGCTATGAGGGAGGTGCTGGACAGTGTGGAAGCCAATGTGTTCGAGGGCAAGGAGCTGCCGCAGGCCTTCACAAAGGACCTGCTGGGCCAAATGAAGGAGCTGAATGACCAACTGTTCTCTTTATCCTATCAGCCGGATAGCACGGGCAGACTGTGGGCTTCCCAGTTTCTTTCTGAACTGACGGAAGTGCTGGAGGCTGTGTCGAGTCAGAGCGAAAGCACAGTGTTCCGACTCTACTCCGCCCATGACACCACTGTGGCAGGAGTTCTCAGTGGCTTGGAAGCCTTCAACTCCACCGTCCCCCCCTTCGCTTCCACCATTCTGTTCGAAGTCAGCGACTCCCTCACTCTGCGAGTGCTCTACAACGACCAGCCCCTGCACTTGCCAGGATGTGCAAGTCTGCAGTGTCCACTTTCTACTGCGATTTCATACATGCGCAATAGAGCCTACAGCGACTTTCCCTCCGCCTGCGGCTTAAGTCAGGCAGATTCGGCCAGTGGCTGGGCCAAAGGTCTGGCCTGGACCGCGCTCACTATCCTACTTGTAGGGATGCTCATGGCTGTGGCAGCTGTCCTGGCCAGCTTCAGAGTCACTAAACGGCGAGGCCATTTGCAAGAAGCGAGAGACGTGGTGGTCCAGCAATCAGATAGGTAGTGATAAAAAGCTGGCTTTGGCGGTACTGCATATACTGTGGATAAAACGAGCGGAATACCGATGTTTTAACAGTCTAGCTCTCAAACCGTCTCTTGCATGTCTTGCCCATCCTCAGCACATAGGCACTGGCGCTGTTTTCCAAACAGAACTTGAAAATACTCTCCGCTCTAAGCATGTACACAAACCCGCTTGCACACACAGGAGTGCAACTGCTCCAGGAGTTACCTGCGCACATGTCCTTGTCCTTCGCTGCTTGGCCTGACTCGGGCCAAAACCGACACACCTCGCCTCGGAAGTTGCCGTAAAACAGCAAAAGCACGTCCGCTACGGGCACAATGGAGCAGCCGCCCTCCACCAACACATGACTGAGCACCAGCAGCCGAAACTGGTCTTCGCCCGGGTCCAGCACTTCACACGAACTCTTCTCACTGCCGCCTGCCACGTACACTTTACTACGATGCTCGCAACACCCGTGGTACGCCCTGCGCTCATTCAGCTTGGCCATCGAACTCCAGCAGTCCTTCTCGTAGTTGTACTTCTCACAAAGACTGGTGATTTCTTCGTCCATAATGCCTCCAAAGACGAATAACTCCGACCCGATGCATAGAGAGGAATGGCTGCGTCTGGCTATCTGCATAGGCTGCAGCTCCACGGAGTGCCCTGAAACCGGGTCGAAACTGAGCATGTCGCTTCGACTCCTGCCTGTCAGACTGCCTCCCGTCACATAGATGAGTCCGTTGGAAGCCAGGCAGGAGCAGGAGTTGTGGAAGAACTTGAGGTTGGACGTGATGCTGCGAGTGAAGGACTCACTCTTCGCATCGAAGACTCCGACCTGGTTGCTGCCTCCGAAGAATTTGTATATGATAGGGTTGCCAGCCAGCTCTTCCTTCCGTTCCACCACCACAGACACAGTGGACCTGAGCACTGCAGCTAAGTCCACCCCCTTCACTTCCAGCACTAGAGTCAGTAGTTCGTACTCCTCATCCACTCTTTCCAACCACCCGAGCAGGGAACTGTTGCCCTCACTCAGGTCCTCCTCGGCCCTGCGCAGCTCTTCTCGCATACTTTCCACCTTCGTCTTTATCAGTTGAAGCAGGTCTGAAGTCGCTTTCTTGATATACTCTTCCCATTGCTGCTGAGTCTGAAGGAGTTTTTCCTCAGCAGAGACTTCGAAGGAGCGGAGGCGCTCCAGTTCCCGGGCAAGCAGGGTCTTAATGCCCTTGCGGCGGTCTTCAGAAAGACAGTGGTCGAGTGCGGGCGGAGCCTGCGCCCGCGCTTCCTCTCGCTGCGCCTGGATGAGTTCTGGACGTGTGAGAGGAATGGGCTTGTGCACTGGAGAGGGGTCGGTGAGAAGGTGCTGGCTGATGCAGGTGCGACAGACTAGGACTTCCCGGCAGAAACATACGAAGGCCGGGTCCTTATCTGAACATAAGTAGCACTGAGGCTCTGTCATTAGACCAGAATTGCAATGGAGCTAGTTAAGGCCACAGAAGTCGCTGCAGCCAGTGCTTTGCTTGTAGAAATGGAAGGCAGGGAAACCTACCCTTCGATTTATCACAGTGCGACTTTCACTTCTCTTGTGCTCCGAGAGCGTAGCTCTTGGTATTGTTTGCATGTTTGGGGAACTAACTTCCAACTATCCTCCGAGCAACATTCCCACGCTTACCTTATGCCTACCAGCCTTATACTAGTTCTAATACCTATGAATATGTAGTCAGGGTATCGGCAGAAGACTTTCAGAATGGAGTACTACACTTAGGCAACAACGAGGATCTACGCCATTTGCAGCTAATGACAGAAGCAAACTCCCAACAACTGGGCCTCAATTCATAGCTAAGACCTAAGTAAGTGAAGAAGCCCTAAGCGAAACGGTCGAGCTGAGCCCCCGTTTCCATGTGAAAGCACAAGCACTGGTAGCTTTGGAATAGGAAGAAAAGGCGGCGGTCAGGGACTAGCACGGGCAGAGAGTTCGGCGACTTGTCCACGGCTTGCTGGCACTGTGTCTTGGAGACCTGTTCCAGTCGGCCTGAGGCGCCTGCAGTGAACTTGGATATGTACTCCTTGGAATGCACTACCAGTTGGTTGTTATGCACTAACAAACAGCAAGGCTCGTTTTCAGAAAACGTTATTCTGACTTGGGGTAGGAAGAGGTCAGATTGAGGAGAAAACACTTCTATGAGTCGAGAGCAGCCACACAAGTATATGCACTCCTGAAATAGGCAGGGGTTGAAGTTGGACTTCGCTTCCTTCATATCGGGCAAAGCTATCCAGGTTCGATATTGCGAGCTTAGATCAATCTTTTCGCACGTCTTCAGTCCTGCCTAACTCTTACTTACACCTCCGACTACGTAGTGAGTTACAGGACCCTTGACCTGCCTAGCGCTCACCTCCACCAAACACATACACTGTGAGTCTGGAACTCACTTCAATCACGCCGTGGTAATAGCGAGCGTCCAGCATGAAGGGCAGAAATTCCACTGTGCCCTTCGCACTAAGCAGGTAGGCCTCCATCCACGTGGCTGTCTAGTACTCACTTCCTCCTCCGCTGCAGAATACCCGCTTGTCCTTCAGTACCACCCAACTGCTGGTGGAGTCGGCTTTGATTTCGTTGTAGAGGAAGATATGTGGACCCCAAGTCGAGCTCTGGCAGTTGAAGAAGCGGAGGAAACTCGAAGTCACTTGAGCCAGTTCGACAGCCTGGGTGGGAGGAGGGTGCAAGCCTTCCTGCAGTTGAGTGGTGAGGGTGACAGTAGGAGTCGGGGAGGTCTGGATTTGAAAGGAAAAGAGCTGGAGAGTCTGAGAAGTCTCAGCGAGCCGCCGAAACAGAGGTCCATATGGGGAGCTCAGCTGAGGGGCGTCTTCGACCAAGGTGCGCTCCACTTCCTCCAACGCAGCCTGCACTTCACTCGTCAGACCAACCTTTATCCTGTTGAGCTTCGCGACCTGTTCTGTCAATTGATTCTCAGTTCTCCAATAGCGCTGGCTGCCTGGGCGCGGATACGGGTAACTCGCTGCTGCAGGTCCCTCACTTCCTCCTCCACTCGACCACTATAGTCCGCAATCACCCACTCTACCGCTCTCGTATACTCTTCCAAAGCCTTATCCACCTCTCCGACGCTCTTCCAAGCCTGCTCTTGGACTCGCGGAAAAGAGTCTTTGCGAGTGCCTAGACGGTTAAAGTAGCCAGGTATCTTGTAGAAGAGCAGTTCTTGAATGGGTCTGGTGGCGTGCTCCTTCCCTGTGTTGTTGACTACGTGCTTGCCAAGACAGCCTGTGCACAGCAGGATTTCTGGCACTGTGCATTGGCAAAAGACGCCCGGGGCTTGACTTTGGCACACGTCACAGACACTGTTTCCGGAATCCATTAACACCACTTGTTCCAAGATGAACACCGCTTTTCCTCTATAAAATCCACTATGTATCTGTATATACATCTGTGGCTGCTCTTTTGCTGTCTATGCTCCTGCGGGAAAGGCACGTCGTTACTTCCGCATGAATTTGCAAATCTTTTCCACAAGGCAAAAGAAAATAGCGATACGTCATATATTGGCTCTGACAGGTCTTTAGTTTGTTTTCACGCAGCAGGTTAGCAGCAGAGGATATGAACATTAGGCCGCATGCAAATAGTAAGTGTATATTCCTGAGATTTAAATGGACAACATAGTGTGCGGCGACTGTAGATCCAAAGTGGCTGAGTACTTCTGCACCTGCACTGACCCTCTGACCTACCTCTGTGCAGAGCACCAACTCAAGCATACTTCCCAGCGAACTGCGAAGGGACACAGGATTTGGTCTATTTCGCAACTCCCCATATACAACAACCTTCGCTACCAGGCCTTTCTTGAGGTCAGTGAGGAGGTTAAGGGGTGCATTAGGCAGGTCGAAAGAGCCTCCGAGGAACTCACTGCCAAGGTTGACGAGCTCAAGGCCTTCCTGACCAGGTTCTGCGCAGAGAAGGTTAGAGAACTACAAGAGATAAAAGTCAGTTTGGCCCGAGACATTGCGATGGGTCTGGAAGAGGTAGAAAGGACTCTAGCGGAAGAGCAGCCGCACCTCATTACGCTATACGGACCTCTAATCAGAGACCGCACAGAGAAAGGCGACTCGCTTCAGCTCTTTGACTTCACCATAGAGGCCAGCTCTCCGCCTGCCATCCTATCCTTCACTTCCCAACTCGCCAGTCCCCAAGACCTGCTGCAGCCAACATCACTTGCTGGAGTTTTTAACGACCGCATCTCCCTGTATGAAATCAGCTCCGAGCAGTTCACGAGACGCACTCTCTCAATCAACTTCGGAGACGGGGGAAGTTACGTGCAATTGAACAGAAGTCGACTTCTGTGCATAGGAGCACAGCCTGCTTCTTCCTCTGTGCACTTGCTGGAACTGCCCTCCTTCCAACTCAGTCTGCTGTGCGTCCTTTCCACGGCCAGACGTAATGCAGGCATAGCGAAGGTGGGGAACTGCGTCTATGTGTTTGGAGGGGATAATGGACAGATGTGTCTGAGTAGCTGTGAAAAGGTCGTGCTGTTGAGCAAGTGCTGTGCTGCACTACAGAGTATGACTCACACGAGGTCTGCATTCACTCCCTGTCTCTTCCGCTCCCTTCTCTACCTGGCTGCAGCGACTGATAGAGTCAGAGCGGTGGAGACTTTCAGCCCAGAGACAGAGACCTTCACAGTGCTGCCAGTCTCTCTGCCCCCTCAACTTGCTTTAGGGCGGTGCTCGGTGGCCTTCGTTTTCAACGAGGAACTGTGTCTCCTCACGCAGGGTAAACAGATGGCGCGCTGGAAGATCGGAGTTGAGCGCGAGTATCGCCTTTCCAACACTGGGAAAGTGATTTGGAGCAACCAGCAGCCGTTGATAGTGGACTCCATAGTCCTCATCGCACATGGGGGAGGCGTGAAGCAGTTCAGTCTACAAACCTACTCAGAACTCAAGTACGTAAATTAGCCTCCTTCAGTGCTTTTTACCAGGTTTCAGCCTCGAGGACTATTGCTATGTTGCTAGTAAAGAATCAGATTATTGCTGGCGAGATTCATTCGGACTATTGTCAGGAACACAAGAAAGTTCTCAGTCTCGCGGCTCTGCTCCCTGGTGCGAAGGCCAGGAAGTAGCTCAAAAAGCCCACAGAAAGCGCCACTACCACTATGGAAACTTCAGTCAGTGTGAAGTGTTGCTGGCTTTCATAGACGTTCTTTGCAGTCACATTCACACAGGCGATGACTATGAGTACGGCTAGCAGGTTGGTGAGCTGTGCCAGGAAGGAAGAGCGCTTGGCAACGATACTCACCGAGCTAAGCAGTATTTTGGTCAAATAGAATAACAAGTCCCAAGGCGCTTGATTATATCCGCAAGTCCACAGCGGAAAATACTTCCGAAAGTGCTCATGCTTGGCATAATGACACACAAGTATGAGGAAGAAAGGGGCAAGTACGAATATCAAGATAGTAGGGAGCAGCATCGCATATACTAACTGCATATGAACGCCCTTCCAGCACTGAATATCCAGCTCCAGCAAGAGTCGACTCTCTGAGCGCACTGCCCAGCAGTTCAGCAATGGGAAAGTTGCCTGCAGGATGATTGGCGGAACGAAGAGAAGTGAGCTGTTAGAGGATCGCAACCGCATGCCAGGACAGACTGATGAATGGCCGGAGAAGTAAGGGAATCAGAGCACGAGGACAAGCAGTGCAGACCCCACCACCGCCTTGCTCAGCTCTGCTTGCACCTAGGCAAGCAAGCGGAAGGTCAGGAACCAGTCAGGATGACTTGCTTCTAATAAGGAAATAAGCCATTTCTTACTTCACAAGAAAGTTCAAGGAAGAGGAGACTCATCACACAGACAACACATAGAGAACTGCATGCAGCGCGCTGCTGATGGAAGGTGAGAACGCAGCGCGCAGGTAGCAAAGTGTCGAGGGCAGTTGGAAGTGATACACGACCAGTTTCAGCGAAAAGAGATGCAGGTGCTGAGGGCGTAGATAGAGTAGCGCAGCACTGACAAGGAGAAGACGAGCGGCATCGAGAGCGAAGCAGCGAGTTGAACAGCCGCAAAGTTACTGCAGTAGCTGCATTCTATGGCTCTGGTGTGGTACGACTAGGAGGCGTATTGGGCACAAAGAAGTCCTGTGCTTGCCTCGGAGCAGTTAGAAGTGGAGAGACACGTAGCAGGGAATGGAAACTCCAGGAGTTCGGAAGTATTGCCTCTCCAGTACCCTGCTTCGGCAAGGAGCTCGCTGCCTCCAGAATAAGACGCGTGAGGCGAACAGAAGGAACTTTAAATCTTCAGGGGAGAAGGAGAAATTCTCCGAGGACACCAATGTGTCACTTCCAATGGGCAGAGAGTAGTACAAAGGCGGCTTTTCAGCAATGTGCTTCATAGCCTAGGTCACTACATATAGGGAGATGGACGGGAGGGAAGTTCTGTGTAGGAGGGACACGGAGTGTATACTGGGGAAATGGTCTGAGAAAGGAGTTCCTGATAAGTGATCTAGCAAAGACTATTAGAGCAAAGTAAGCACAGGCTAGGAAGCGGGCCAGTGGTGCAGCACCTCTGTGACGATCCTGCTTTCCGCTTCTTTATCAAGTCCGCGCAACTCAGCGAACTCTCTGACTCGCGCCGTCACTTCGTCTCCTCGGTAGAGCGGTAGCTGCACTGTCTCATCGCTAGGCAAAGTCACGTTCAACAGCATTACAGGCTCCTCTGGCTCTCTTGGCGCTACGAAGGACTCGCCTGTAGGGAACACTCGAATCATCTCTGGCAACTCTTCCGCCAGTTCCCTCAGCTCGGGCCGCTTGGGCTGGTGTTGCGGCTTAAAAGTCATTTCTGCTTTGACACCGAAGTCAGACTCACATGTTTTTGGAGGTTTTGGTTTCAGTCGAACTACTGTGGGTTCGCTTGAAGCGGTGGGTCGGGCTTTGGTCCATTTTTCTGCAATCTTCCGACTGCCAGGACTCAAGACTGGGCGAAAAGAGAAGTCAGACTGCGCAGAGGTCGGCTTGAAATGGGCTTTTTTCTTGTTCGCTAGGAGAGACTTGAAGCGGGTTCTGAGTTTGGAGTCGAAGTGAAGGATGGCGAGATCAGCTTCTGTCGCCTCCGTGTCTACAGAGTGAGCAGGGTACTGCAAAGCATGCAGGGCGAACAGGAAGTTCAGCAGCGACTGCTTGCTCACATAGCCTACTTCGTCTCCCCTCAACATCACCCACACAGCACTCAGCTGTTCACTTTCACTGTTAGGCAGGAAGCGAGTTTCACTCAGCACCTGTCCGAGTTCCGTTAGTCCAGCCCGTGACTTGAGGTGCAGTCGAACCCAAGCGCACTCCACTTCCCGTATCAGCGCTTCCGCAAGCAGCTCTTCGGAGCGGGGAGAAATGGCAGGCTTGTGAGCAGGGATTGGAGGAGGCTGAGGCTTCTGCATGCGCCTCATAGCGTCTTGGTAAAGGATATCTTCGACCTTGTTGCCACGCTGGAGTCGCTGAGACTTAGGACTGAGGGAGGGCTGGTGAGTAGTACACCGCTGTAGTGCTGGAGAGCTTTGCTTCCTGCTTTCCAGACCTTTCACTGTTCTCCGAGGAGAGGCCGATTTCACCTGAGTGACTCCAGTGCTCTGGAGCTTTGCTTCCGGACGCTGCTTGAAGTTGCGCCTCTCGGAAGGCCTTGAGGGGGTGCCCTGCAGACTGCGCGGACTTTCGGGGGCGCGAATGTGCAGGTCGAGTGCAGGGTGAGGACTTGGCTGTATATAGGGCTGACGCTCGTCAATGTCGTCAAAGTTCTCCTCGTCCGACATATTGAGGGGTGTTTAGTAACTAGTAGCCTTTGGACTTAATGACTAGGGAGGGACTGGAGAGGATACGCCCTGCTTGATATAGCGCCAGGTTGGATAAGAAGAGCTGGGCATTCCTGGCAGCCATCAGAGAAGACACGTGGTCTGCATTGTGGTTGGACATCAGCAGGTTCGGACACGACCACAGCGGACTGTCCGCATCCGGCGGCTCCTTCTTATATACGTCCAGGGCTGCTCCTTGGAGATGTCCGCTCTGTAATGCCTCCACTAAGGCAGCTTCGTTCAAGTGGGTTCCTCGGCCTAGGTTGATGACGACCGCTCCTGGCTTGATGAGATTCAGCTCAGTGTGACTGATGATGTTTTCAGTCGCGTCTGTAGCTGGAAGACACATGACTAGGACATCAGTGTTTGGGAGCAACGCAGAGAGACTGTCAATGCCCTGCACCTCTGCAATCTCGTCAGGCTCAGGAGTCCTTCTTATGCCTTTCACCTTGATTCCTAAGCCCGCTGCAGTCCGAGCCACTGCTTTGCCCATGTCTCCGTACCCTAACACCAGCATACTCAGCTTCGAAACTCGCTTGGTATTGAACTGCGACCACGTCTTAGCTGCCTTTTGCTGTCGTAGTCGCTCCAAGTTCTTAGAGAAGTACAGCACTGCATAGAGCGCGAATTCAGCCAGCGCCTGTGAATAAATGCCTCTTGCGTTTGTGAGGGGGGTAGGACTTTCCACGAACCCTGGCACGAGGTACTTGTCCACTCCCACAGTGTAGCTGTGCACCCAACGCACAGGGTTTTCCCTGAGCACTGTCAGGAAGTCCGCAGTGCTGAGGAAGTGCACTACCAGGACTTCGATACTTCCATACACAGGCGACTGCCGCAAGGTCTCGAGGTCGGCGAAGGAGACAAGTCTGACTGGGTGAGAGGAGAGGAGAGACGTGAGAGCTGGTGTGTCGTCAGGGTAGAGAGGGGACTGCAAGAAAGCCACTACAGCCTCGCCTGTCATTATTTTCTATGGTCAGCTAAGGAGCAGATCTCTAAGTGGTGGGTGTTCTATATAGTGGAAGGCGCACTGAACCTATTTCTAGCGATAGAAGCAGTGACGGAGATGGTATGGCTTTGGGTTAAATGGTACAAATACCAATAACAAAAGTGGAAATGGGCTGTCTGTGCGTGAACTCACAGAAGGAACAAACGATAGACGAAGGGGAAAGCACGATACAGCAGTACGAAGCTTCTCTAGGCTTTTCCCACCTGCCAGTGGACGTGATCATCGCTGCCTTGGAGGAAACGAGTGGGCAGGGAAAGTTCAATTTACAGCTTCTGCGGACTTGGCTGAGCAAGTTGAACATTTCAACGGACAGACTGAACAACGAAAGTGACTCAGTGGCTTGCATGTATGCCACTTTCCTTGAGAAAGGCCGGTACTCTATCTGCAAACTGGGCTTATTGGCACTCCTGCTGGGCGAGGGCTCCGCTGAACGTAAGGCTACCTTGCTATTTCGACTCTATTGCAAAAGTAGCAAAGACTTGGTTCACACGGATGTGGAGAGTATGGTGGAAACTGCTTTCGACATCGCTCTGCAGCAGTTACCATCCCTAGTAGAAAAAGAAACCATCGCTCTTCGAGACATTGACGTGCTTCGCAAGCTGCAGAAGTACCGAGAACGTCTGGTCAAGTCGAGCAACCAGCTCCAGAGCAGCTTGCTGCAGACGTTCCTTGCGTCCAGTTACAGTGAAGCGGAGTTCGTGGAGCTGGTGAAGACCAATGCAGCCTGCCTAGTCAGTGCCCAGAGCTTGCGCACCTACGCCTGCACAGATTTCCTCGAGCCAACCAAAGAGTCTTCTATGTCTCAGCCTTCCTCAGTTACTCCTCACTCCCAAACGAACCTCAGAGTTAAAAACAGCAAGGCGCGGACCACTATGGAGCGCAGTGTGAAAACACCCCGTTCTAACCGCCACAGCTAACTCATTAACTCTCCCTTAGTCTTGCCTGGCATGCTTTGACTCTCTTACAGTCCGAAATAGTGAGGATAGTCCCTCGAAGTGTAGACTGGAACAGCTACTGACTGAAACAGACCTAAAGAGAACGGAAGCCTCTAGATAATGGCGAGACTGGGAGATACAGACCATATGAAGTTCATGAAGAGAAAGGACTCCATGCAGCTGCCCAGTTACTTTTCAGAGCACACTGTGGGACTAGACGAACTGCAGGGCATTCTCGCACACCCGCCAGGCAGTCGGACTGCAGAGCAGTTGGACTTGCTAGTGACCTTTTCCAAGAACATCAAGTTCTTCGCTGAGTTGCGCAACACCATCAGTCCTGCTCTGCACCAGCAGTGCTGCGACCACCTGGTCTACTCCTTCTCCCCCACCGGCTCTGTGAGTGTCACCCAGGTCGTGTTCAAGGAAGGAGACAGCGCCTCCCACTTCTACCTCATTCTCGCAGGCACTTGCGCAGTTCTGAAGCAGACGGGAAAGGGCAAAGCCAGGATGGCGACCATCCTCAGACAAGGTGACTGCTTCGGAGAGCTAGCCTTGATCTCCAACCGTCCTCGAGCTGCCACTGTGATGTGCAGGGAGGACTGCCACTTCGCGGTGCTGGGCAAGGAGCAGTACACAGACATCTTGAGCAAGGTGCAGAAGGAATTGCTTGCGGATAAAGTGCGGCTCATTCGACTGCACCCTTTCTTCAAGAAGTGGGGCAAAGACGCCATTTTGCATCTTTCCTACTACTTCAAGCAGCGCGGCTTGAAGGCGAACCAGCCGCTTTTTCTCCAAGGCCAAGCAACGAACGAGGTTTTCCTTCTATTGAGAGGAGAGTTTTCTCTCACGAAAAACGTCTTTTCCAGTACAGTTGAGAGGGGACGCAAGAAGCAGGTCCGCAAAGTCCTGCAGATGGGCACTGTGTCGGAAGGTGAGTTCCTGGGCTTGATAGAGGCTTTGGAGGGAAACGCGTTTGAGTGCGCCTGCAGCTGTGTCTCCGATGAGGCGGAAGTGCTGGTGATAACGGCACAGAACTTGAAAGAAACGGTAGCGGGGGACAGTCCGGAACTCGTGAAAATGGAGAGGGAGAAGGCGAGGGACAGGGAAGAAAGGGCGAGAGCAAGGGCGGAAGTCAAGGAAACCAGAGAAAACGTGCCCTACATCTCTGAGGAAATGTACCAACGGCTGCAGAAAAAGCCCTCACCCCCTCCTGTGCCCGCACCCATCATCTACGAACCCAGACGCTTGCTCGGCCACAGCAGAGTCCAAACTCCCTGGCGACTTCACCCTTCCATGATCCAAGTCACTTCCCCCAGTCCGGACTGCACGCTCCCGGATATCCTGCAGTCCCAGCCGCTGTCCAGTTCGATGCATGTGGAGAAGCACAGCAATGTGAAGTGGGAAGACAGAGTGTTTCGCCCGAGGAAGCCAAAACTGATCACAGACGGCTGCGACTTGTACCACTACAGGTCCCTGCCTGTGCTGAAACTCAGAGGCAGGCGGCCTTGCTAGTCGAGTACACTTCCCAGCTGTCCAGCTCCAAGTCACTCCTGCCTTTGTAGCATTCGTTAATCCAATATGACCAGCTTGCCCCAGGACCTGCAGTTCGAGCAGCTCTTCACACTCATCCGAGTCCTCGGCAGTGGCAGTTTCGGTACAGTCATGCATGTCATAGACCGTCAGACGGGGGAGGAGTGTGCAGTGAAGGCTATTTCCAAAGCAGGAGTCACCTCGCAACGACTCGACGACCTGCGCAAAGAAGCGGAGATTCTGAGTGCTCTGGACCACCCCAACATCGTGCGCTTCAAGCATGTGCGGGAGACGGGGGCGCAGGTGTACTTGGTGATGGAGATGGTGTATGGAGGCACACTTGCAAGGTTCATTGCCAAAAAGCGCCTTTCCGACCTAGAAGCCGCTCGCACAATGACAGGCGTGTTTAGGGCTGTGCAGTACTTGCATGCACAAGGAGTCATCCACCGGGACTTGAAGCCTGAAAACATACTGATCTCCAACCCCTGCGACCTGACTTCCATCAAAATTGCAGACTTCGGCCTCAGTCAGCAGTTCAATCGGGACCAACTCACCACTTCCGATGCCTACTGCGGCACTGTGCTGTTCATGGCTCCTGAGCAAATTGAGCGGCGATATTACAGCAAAGGAGTGGACATCTGGTCCTGCGGAGTAATTATGTATATGCTTTGTGCAGGCGGCCTGCACCCTTTGAAAGACCGCAAGGACTCACTTGCAGATTACTACGACAAGCTGAAGAACCCTAGGTGGCAGTTGGACCTGCTCACCCCGTCTGGTCGCAGTCTTTTCGTCCGTCTGGTGCGTCTGCAGCCAGTGGAGCGCTACTCTGCTTCGCAGGCCTTACTGCATCCCTGGATAACAAGGGAAAGGAGTGACGTGCCCTTGACTCCGCTGGAGCAGTTCCGGATGTTCAATGAGGAGGATAAGGCGAAGAAGATAATGTGGGCGCTGTTGCTCCTGGGCAAACTAGCGAAAGTGACGTACGAGCCAGTGCAAGCAGAGGTCAACTCTGCAGAGCCGACTCTCAATAGAGACATAACCAAGCCTCAGCTCGCCTCTACTCGCCGCAGCTTCAGTGTGCGTATTCGTCGCACGCCCATACGAGTGCGGCCTGCCTCCACCAACAAAGGCAAGCCTCCCATCCCCAAGCCCCTCGTGAAGAACGGAGCCAAGCCCACTGCCACTCGACCCAGAGTGTTGCGGCCGCTCACCAGCAGTCGCAAAGTTAACGTGTCTTATAACGAGTATTAGGAGGGACCTGCAGGCCACCTGCAGCTACAGTGGCCAGCAGACTAGGAATGCACTGTCTGTGGGCGAAGTCTCTTGCCCTGAGCCAGGATCGCGGGTGCAGGTCTTGGGTTGGTTCCAGGTTTCCAGCCCCGCACTTGCAGCGTCTTCACCCCCTTCCCAGTCCTGGGCCGCTCCTGCAGTCGGGCTGTGCTCACAGTCCTCAGGTTCGGACTAATCACTGACAAAGCGCCTTCAGAGCGGTCTTTAGCCAGGCCGTGAGGCTCTAGCAGACTAGCAAGGCGGATGTTGCGCCAACTAAAGCCGCGACTGAGGCGCTGCTTTTTGCCTGCATCAGAGAGACGACTGGTCCTCGAGGTAATGGACCTGCGCCTCGGGCCGTCCACATAGTCAAAGAGGTTGATAGCAGCAGGGACAATGGCCTTGCGCAGGAGACAAGGACGGGCAACAAGGTTATTGGTCTCTGGTCGGAGGCAGTAGGGGCGCAGAGGTGTTGATAGAGGTCTGGGTGTGGCGAGTTGAGACACAGACTTGACGATAAGGAGGGAACTGGCTAGGGCGGTGGGGGCGGCTGGACGGGTCTTTAGAGAGTGGATGGGTGCGGGACTGAGCGTCTCTTTCTGCATATAATGGAGTGTGCACTGGGAAGCAAGGGGTTCAATACAGGCTGGGCTTGAGTTTCGCAGAAAGGCCTCAATCTTCGTAGCTCACATAGTACCTTTTGCGAGAAAGCAGGATAGGTGAGGCCAGTGGAGTTTTGCACCTCTAGAGTAGCCTAGTACAGGAAGGAATTCATATCAGGCGACTCAGCAGACACTTCGGCCAGAAGGAGCTAATTTCAGGTAAAATTGCCCGAAGCCCTTTTATCCACCTGCTTTGTCCCGAAGGTTCTGAGTCGACCAGGTAAACTCAGGCCCAGTTCTGATTCTAATTAGTTCGCACTGCTGCTAGAGTCTGTGAAGTGCTGTGGGAACTCAGCTGAAAGCAGCAAGCAGTGGTAGTTCACAGAAGTTTGAGATAAAGAGATTTTCACTGGCAGCACATGTCCACCACTTCATCATCCCACACTACCAGGTCCTCCAGCTACCGCCAACGCCTCACTCGTCCCTTTATCCGCTCCACCCTGCCCATCACCTCCAGCTTCCTGTCTCCGAGGTCTGCGAGCAATCGTCTAGAAGCCCTGTCCAGCGTTTCAGTCACAGTTCCACTGATGCACGAAACCCGCGCCCTGCTGCTTCGATCTCTCGCCTGCAACCCGCTGTTCTATGTGCTGGATGAAGCGCAGGCCAACGACCTCATCTCTCGCCTGACTTTCTATGAAATCAGAGCAGAGCAGGTCCTTTATGAAGAGGGCATTCCGCCCACTCACTTCTACATCCTGTCGGAAGGACGCGCAGTGGAGTGCAGCAATGACAAGGTGACGAGGGAGCTGCCTGTCTGGTCCAGCTTCGGAGAGCTGGGCCTCATCAGCGGCAACACTCGCAGCCACACCATCACTTCGCTCCAGCCCTGCAGCTTCTTTTCTCTGCCACTCGAACACTTCTCCTTCTTCCTCAAGCTGGCCCAGAACTGCAACTACGAATCACTGCGCAACTTCAACTACACACTCAAACAGTTGGAGAACATCCCAGCGCACTACATCGATGCACTGTCCAGGTTCGCAGTGGTGCTCAGATACACAGCCGGAATGAAGGTAGTGGTGGAGGGGGAGAGCGGCAGTATGCTGTACTTCGTAGTGGAAGGAACTGCAGTGGTTACAGTGAACGACGAGGAAATGCGGAGACTGTGTCCGGGGGACTGCTTCGGAGAGCAGGCGCTTCTCTATGATGGCGTTCGCACAGCCACTGTCAGCGCCATTACGGAGTTGAAGCTCGAAGCTGTCCCCAAACAGGTCCTGTACCGTCTCTTCGGCACTACTCTAGACGACTTCATATACACAAACACTGCCCGCATAGCGTTGGACCGTTCCCCTGCTCTCAAGTCTCTCACCAGTACGGAGAAGGAGCGCCTGCTCGAGGCTATGCGCATTTGCACCTATGGCTATGACGAGATCGTGCTGTCTCAAGGCAGTAAAATCGGCAGTTCTCTCGTGATTGTGCTGAACGGGACACTACGTGTAAGGCGGGGCCTAGACGTGCGCGAGTCCAAGCCCTGCGCCACTCTCTTTGACTGCGTAGGCGCCCAGGAAGTGCTCTCTGCAGACTCAGACTCTGTATACGACACAGACATCGTGGCTAATACCGACGAAGTGGCAATAGGGGAGATCTCGATGGCGGAGTTCCATGCATGTGTAGGCACAGAAGAAGCGATTTTGAAAGCAGTGTCCATTCGGCAGTTCAAAGACATCCAAATTCTGGAAGAACTACCTCGAGAGAAGCAAGTGGCAGTGGCGAAAGTGCTGGAAGTGCGCGAGTACAAGGACGGAGATAGGATTTGTGAGCAAAACGCCCCTGGCGACTACTTCTTTATATTGAAAAGTGGACGTGCAGCCATAGTGCGCAACGAAGTCCTGATCCGGATCATCACTAAGTCTGACTACTTCGGGGAAAAGGCGCTGCTAATGGACAAGTCAAGAACAGCCTCAATCTTCGCAGAAGGGAAATGTGTTGTGTGGGCTTTGCACCGCAACGATTTCAACCGCATCTTTGACGACCGGGCGAAGGCAGACATGCAGAGTCGCATAGAGCGGGCGGACGTGCGGATGGTCCTCACAGACCTGTTCCCTGTCATGCGACTGGGCAGGGGTCAGTTCGGCTGCGTTCTGTTAGTCGCTTCCAAGGCCAACTCCAATATATATGCTTTGAAGGCGATTGATCGGAAGAAAATAACCACGGCTGAGCATTGCAAATATGTGCTGATGGAGAGAAGCGTGCTCATGCAAATCAACCATAAGTTCGTGATGAAGCTGGTGAAGACGTTTAAAGACTACCACTACCTGTACTTCCTGCTGGAATACATCAAAGGTCTGATGCTTTTCGATGTTTTACACGACTGCGGGCGATTCACAGTAGATGAAGCTACCTTTTACCTCGCAAATATAGTGCACTTTTTGGAGTATTTGCATGAAAGGGACATCATGCACAGGGACTTGAAGCCTGAAAACATAATGGTAATGGAAAACGGGTATTTGAAGCTCATAGACTTCGGCACAGCGAAGGTGATCAGCGGACGGACCTATACTCGAGTGGGCACGGCTTGGTACATGGCTCCTGAGGTCATCCAGAACAAAGGGTACGGCGCAGCAGCAGACCTGTGGAGTGTAGGTGTGATGCTCTACGAGTTCGTGTGCGGTCGAGTGCCCTTCGGCGAGGAGGAAGAAGACCCCTATATCGCGCTGAAGCTGGTAGTGGAGGAGGACCTGGTGTTTCCCGAGTTCTTCAAGGCAAGTTCCGACTGCAAAAAGCTTATTAAGATGCTGCTGCAGAAAAGCCCGGAAGCTCGCGTATCTCTGCGCGAAACCAAGCGACACAAGTTGTTCCGCAACTTCGACTGGAATGCCCTCTCCGCATGCACACTCAAGCCTCCGCGCCTGCCCCCCGAGCCCAAGAACTTGCAGCGAGTCATACAAACTGCAAAGAGGAACAACACCAACCTACACACAGCCTTGGAGGAGGAAGACAGTGAAGAGGAGGAAGAGGAGGAAGCGCAAGGACACAGCAGGAAGCCTCCGCCGCCTTTCAATTGGGATGAGACGTTTTAGGGGATAATGCTAATATGACAGTCCAGTCTGGTCTGCAACTCGGCAGAACTGGGCGGATTTGTCCGAAATGGATTCTGAGGGTTGCAAAGCAGCGTAGTAAGATCCATAGTGGCTTGACCTTGAGATTCTGAGAGAAGACCTGCACCACAGGTGCAGCTAGGAGGAATAAGCACCTGGATCTTCGCACTGGAGACAGCCATTTGCTTATTAGCATATCCAGAAGCCTTCCTACAGTTCACTCAGCATTGCTCCGTCTCGACGAAGCCCCGTCCTCCTCCAGCCTGACAGACGTCCGTCTCGACCTGCCTTCAGTCTCCAAGTCACTTTGAATTCTTTGCGTGTTAGTCCTGCCTCTCCTCTCCCGCCCCTCACACTCCAAGTCAGTCACTTTCACGCTTTCCGCCCTCCCCTGCATCCTTTCCTTCAACTTCCGCATTGCCAAGTCTGACTCCCGCTTGTTGAGGATGGAGTTGCGTCTGCGCTGGCTGTGTCTGCGACTTGCGCGGCGGAACAGCCTCGAAGTAGAAGTGGATATAAGGATGATACGGAAGTAAGCCCGCTTGAAGCCGAGCAGTTGGGAAGTGATTTCCACTTGTCGGGTAGAAAGTTGGTCTGTGAGACTCAGGTACTTGCGAATGAACTGCAGACGGCGCCTTCCTTCGGTTAACACCTTGAACACGTTGTGGTTGAAAATGCTGATTTGGTCCTCTAGTTCCGGAGTCGCCTTCAGTGCTTTGCCGAACTTCTTCTTGAAGAGCTGGTGGATTTCCTGCATCTGGAAGATGAGGCGGAGGCGGTCCGGAGAGTGGAGCCAACGCGCCCTCTGCAAGCGCCACTTCCGCTGTATATAGAGACAAGCCAAGCCCTTCAAATGGGTCTGCTGGTACCTCCTCGTATACAGCTCCTCAATCATAGTCTTTTCTTCCCCGCTCAGTCCTAGCTGTCGGAAGGAGAAAGTCACCACTAGAGTCAGAGTGGAAACGCCGAGAACGCCTGCGCTAATAGCGAGGAAGCGGCCTACATCTGACTTAGCCACGAACTCCCCATATCCCACTGTTAACTGCGTAATTGCCACATACCACGGTCCGTCATATATGAGTAACAGGTCGTTTTTGCTTCTTTCCACAATATGCATCAAAAACCCCGCCAAAATCGACAGAATCGCGCCTATGACAGACAGCGTAGTGAAGGGACGCTCTATCATTTGCGCCTTGGTGATGAACCAGGAGTTGTCGTAGGAGCCGTTGAGCTGTCTAGATGGGAGTTACGTGTAGAACTGGGCTCTTTGGGAGTGGTAGGGCGATTGAGAGTACAGGAAGTTGAAAATGTGGTAAATTCGCAGGAAAATCGCGATTGTCACGAAGTCGGAGGCAGTTAAATGGTAGTGGAAGTCATTATGCTCGATATTAACAGTATAATCCACCCAAGGCGGCATAACAATGCCAATATGAGCGATTTCCGCTAGTAATAGCAGCAAGTGAGACCTGTCGTACAGCAGAGAAGCTGGGTAAAGCGTACTTTTGAGGTGCTGGAAGCCTTGCAATGTGCGTCTTTTCAGCTTGTTTTTGGCGCACTTGACTGTAACTGCGACCTGCACTACTGAAATAGACACCACCAACGCCCGCAAACCGCTGCTTTGCAGCACAGAAATGTGTCCATACCAACTCAGTTCATTGTCTGCAAAGGCGCATACAATGATCACGCTTGTCAATACAGCGTTCAGCAGTGCCCAGCGAAAACTGCGAATTCTCAGTTTTTCCGCTCGCTTGCGCTTCTTTTCGTAGGGTAGTTCCACGTGCTGCAGTGTTAAGGCCTTTGCATTTGCCCCGTTCTCAGGCACTCGCTCGAATATCTTAGAGTTGAAGCGTCTGACTTTGATTGGTTTGGCCTTTGGCTCCTTGTCCAGACTGCGAGTGGATAGCAGGTCTCGAGGGGAAGCGACGGAGGCTGACATTACTAGGAGTGGCTGCTAGGGTTGCCAACTGCTGGAAAGCAGGAATAACGTAAGCCTTGCAGGAAACTGGGCAAGGAAGGGGCTGTGTGCCCTGTGGGAGAACCCACAGTCTATGTCTAGGGGTTCAAAAGGAGAGCTTTCTGCTGCCTTTCTCAATGGTGCTGAAATCGGCCTTCTAATAGGCTAGTAACTGACGAAGATGACTTTTCAAAGGAAAGTTTCCGCACTTCCTTCGCTTAGCTAGCAATACTGAACAACAAAGCACTGCCAACCCGCCAAGTTCTGCTCCAACAGTACGATTAGAGCAAGAAGCCGAGCTTTGCAATCAGCATTCAGCTAAACTGAGAATGACTGGGCTTGAAGCACTTCTGGGCAGTCCAGCGAAGGCCAATTTGAGCTCTTCGCTTGGGAGACAGGTCTTTGGGTCGGGTTAAAATCAGCCTTTCCGCCAATTCCGTGAGTCGGTCCCGCTCTTCTCTCACTGCTTCCAGCTGCACACAGTAGTCCTCGCGCTGGCCTTGCAGCTGCTCAATAGTCCTTTCCTGTCCCTGGAAGTGAAAGCAAGCCAAACTCTGTCTAAACCTCACCCGAAGCTGCTGCAGTGCTGTCTCTGCCTGGCTGAGTCGCACCCACAGGGACTCGTTTTCTTGGGAAAGGCGAGAGAGCTGGCACTCCAGTTCGCTCTCGTAGGCGTCGCAGGTCACTTTGTAGTCCCAGAGGAGCGTCAAAAGAGCCGCAATTAGCTCGTCTTTGGGGTCTTCTACGTCCATTATATAGGCGGGAATTCTGGGACTCGTGAGTTTTGCCAGAGGCTGGGGGAAAGAATAAAGCAGGCAAGATAGAGTGGATATACTTAGGGGCGAAAACGCAAATATACGCGGAAAGATAGCAAACTTTCGAAAACTGTGGAGAAATTTCACAAAATTGGGGTAGTCTCAGGCCGTAATGCTGCTTTTTCTATATATATTCAAAAGCGATATAGTCTCAAAGCGCCCAGCAAAGCTAATATAGTCCAATATGCAGCTTCTTCGACGCTTTTCAGCCTTTGCACCCAAGGCAGCCTGGCTGTACGCAGACTCAGCGAGCGGACTCGTGAAGATTCTGAGTGAACTGGCGGGCAAGCCGCGCAGACCCGCCTGCCACGTCCTTTGCTTCGAGGCCTTGGCCCACATGACCTCGCCTGCCCTGGCCCACACCTTCCCTCTCATAGGCAGTGACTTCGTTGTGCACCGCAACCTAATGCTGCTCCACTTCTCAATGCTTGCCCAGCGCTTCCTGTACGAGGAGACGAGGGAAGCGCTGCAGCAATACTACGACCTATTCGACCGCTGCGACAAGTACATATTCGAGCGCTACTTCGACCTAGTGGAGGACTTGGTGGACCTGCCGGTGGCTGAGTTCGAGTGCGAACTGGTGGAAATGACAGCGAAGAAGTTCGCGGAATTGGAGAAAAGTATTGCGTGTTATGGATACAATCGGGCCTTTTTAGTGCTAAATGCACCTCAGAATTACGATTTAACTGCTTGTTTGCTGCAGGAAGTATTCGAAAACCGCATATCGCCCAGCGACCCGCAACTCAGACGACTCACGGACTACTTCACAACGCACGTAACCTGCTAAGCAGAAGCGGTACTTGGAAGGACTGACCTACCAGGAGTTCACACAGTGCACACTGCAGTGGGGCGAGCCCACTACAAGTAGTTAGCCAATAGGTGGAAACAAGCAGGGAAATGAGAGTTCACTGGGAATTAAGGCTAAGGACTGGCTAGTAGGATCGATAGAAGGGCTGGGAGGAGTGCTTCGTCCTGTCTAGCATGTTCACAGGTAGCTGGGCAAGTACGTGTTTCTTCCACTGGGCTGAGTCAGTCCTAGGTCCGAATACTACGCCGACTTCGTAGTTCTGGATCCGAGGACCCCAGGCCGATATTGTCAGATTGTGACTGCCCAGGTAAACCACAGAGTCGTCGTTTACTTCCCCGTCCCAGATCAGCAGGGTTTTGGAATGGGAGAGATAGCCGGGGTGCAGGACGCTCACTTCCTGGAAGGCTACTTCAGGGTCAAGAGTTCCAGGTCGGAGGTAGAATTGACCAGCTCCGTCGACGCCATAGCGAGAGGCTTCCACGCAGTTCTGACTTGGGTATATTACCGAGGAGATGGACTGAGGGTTGTTCGTGAAGGCTTGACGAAAGGCCTTTAGAGACTTGCCGGCTAGAGAGCCTATAGAAGAAGCCTGGTATAGGAACTGGGTGTAGGAGTGGCCTTTCAGGAATTGCCGAATACTGCCTAATCCACAGGCTTCAGGGTGTCTTTCAAAGCCAGGAATCGACACCAGTAAGTCCCCTTCCGCAGGCTCAAAGTCGTAGATATCCAAATCAATGCCCAATTCAGTCTCTATATCGAATCCAAGTGACCCTGTGACTTCACTAATGAACCAAGCCAATTCCGCTCCGAATCGGAAGTCCCCGGCTCCCTTTGTGAAGTCCTGCAGCCAGATCACCTGCAGAATTTCCTCCCAGTCGCACTGTGTCAAGTTCGCACTGGTGACCACTACCCTCAAGCAGTCTCGGAACTTCAGTAGAAACAGCTTCGAGTGGAACTTCCCGCCTTCAATAAGCTGTGGAAACAGGAAAGTAAGGTTCCCCACTTCCTCTCTTTCCCGTTTCAACCCATGCAAAGCAACCGCAAATCTGGCGGGCATTTTCGCGAGCTTGCCCAAAGTCTGCATATCATAACTATAACTCATGAGCAGTCCCGACTCACACAACTCCCCCGCCTCCTCACAAAGTCCGCGGTAGAACAGCTGCGGAAACGAGAGTTCTGCTGAGGACTTGGGGCAGACTCCGGAAAGACGATTGGTGAAGACGGAGTGGCTGGGGGCTGGGAGGGAGTTAGGCTTGGGGAGCTTGGGGGGAGGGTGGGGACTGGAAGGGCACTTCCGCTTGCTGCTTTGGGGATTCATATTGTCTAGTAGGGCGGAAAGGCAGAAAAGGGGGTAGTAGCATATGGACAAGGCAGGAAGCTACACTGCTTATTTTAGGGGAAATCGCTGTAATTACAGCAGATATTCATTTACAACTCGCTTACTTGTCCGAAGTTCAATTAAAATTGAGAAGTCGCTATTACAACTTAACTCTTGCACACTTGCCAAACCTAATTTCCCATAGAAGCAAACACATATTAATGACTAAATCCTCAATTCAGCGTCTTTTTTTGCCGGTAAACCCCCACTCTAAGCGGCGGCAAGAGCGAATTTCCCTGCGCCTGAGCCTTTTTAATGCGCATTTGCGTCTGCACAGCGGTCCACTCTCGAGCTAAATTGGTGCTGTTGACTCTAATGTCCCGGGGAATGTAAATGCAGTGCGCTTCTGGGTGCTTTAGCTTCTCCTTCACTGCGAAACTGGCCAGTTCGCTGTTTTTCCAGTCCACTTGACTCAGAAATGTGGGCTTTTTGAAGGAATCGGTGCTGTAAAAGTAGGGGGTTAGGCCGACTTTTTGCTCATCCAAGATAATGGACAGGTCCAAAGTCTTGTCCCCCGGGTCAATACTGCGACTTCTCGATACTCCGAACTTCGAGCTTCTCCGAAAGCGCAACTTCCGCCTCAGTTTTACCCTGGAATCCAGCAAATCCCCCTGCGTGGCAAAGCAAAAAGAACCCAGTTTTTCACTTTCGGCCACCAGTGCCAGGGTGGACCTCTGCTCCAAGTCCACACTTCTGTGAGCCATTTATTTCTAAAGACATGGAAGTTTCTATATGTGTTGTATGAAGAAAGAAGAGCATGGGAGCAGGAAGGACAGAAAAAAGCAGTAAAGAGACAGCAGGAAGTTGCAGCAAAGATGATTGGTTTCTTTCATCTGAAGCATCAACTTTCTTTCGCGTTGAAAAGATGCCAACAAGGCCCGGCCTATGTAAGAGGAGTGACAAACAATAAAGCTTTAATAAGCTCTGTGGGAAAGGAGGACTTCGTTTAAGGACTGCTTGTTTCTGCTTCTGAATTCAACAAAATCGAAATTGTCTCCATAAAGTCGTTTTACAGCTAAAAGTCGGACCTAAGCTAGTATCTGAAAATTACTCTCACATTGCTGTTAATCCAGGCTTTGATAGAAGTCACAACCACATACAGCCAACATCGCATAGACACTCCAGTCTGACATCCAGCTATACCAGAGAGTACATCTACTAATTAAACTACTGAAATCGACCTACTTCCCAAGCAGAAAAACCACCTAGCAGAATAGCAGTGCCTCATTTCCTCGCAATTCATATATGGACGACCAGAAGTTCAAGTGCGCAGTGTGCGGCCGGCCCACCCTAAAGTGCTGTTCCGCCTGCAAGCAAGTGTTCTACTGCGGGGCGGAGCACCAGGAACAGCACTGGGACTTGCACGCCTCGGAGTGTGTCTTTGAAGAAGCCGCTGTGCAGCGGGAAGAGGAGGAGCAGGCGCCGGAGGACTCTTTGGCGTTTGAGCCGGACCCAAATGCATCACTTTTGGCAGATGAAACAGTCTACCAGACTCGCTTCACTGTGCGCAAAGCCGCCCTCGTGCACCTGCTCCAAGGCGAAGTCTCCAGCGCAATCGAGACTTTGAAGCCTCACTACCAGCACACAGTGACAGAGTACGACCGCAACCACTTCTTCGATGTCTACGACCTGCTGGCGGACGGCTTGCTGTACACCAAGGCCCTGCTGCAGGCTGATGAGCTGGTCCCAGCCAGACAAGTCCTGTTGCAGATGTATACGAGGATGGTGCAGAATGAGGAAACGCATAAGGCTGCTCCACAGGGTGTTTTCAGGGCTGATGAGAGTAAAGGCGAAAAACAAGTGCTGACTTTTACGCAATTAAAGCGGAAATTGACGGCCTATGCAGCCATCGGGACTCTCTTTTGCGTCTGCGGAGACTTCGTCAATGGGGAAAAACTGTACATTCAATACACCAAAGTCATAGAAACGCAATTCGGCCTGAACAGCCTGGAAACCAGCAACGCCTACTTCCTAGTGGGGCTGTTTTACCAAGAACAGGTCTACCCTGCCAGGGCTATTGCCTGCTTTCGACGAGCACTGGAGATGCGAATCGAAGGTCTGGGCAGTGAGCACGAGACTGTGGCGGACTGTTTCTACAACATTGGCTTAGTGTACAAGCAGGTGGGAAGTTGGAACAAAGCAGCGGAGCAGCTGGGCAAGGCTCTCAAAATTAGGAAAAAGAACACCTCTGCGCACTCCTTGCCTGTGGCCCAGGTGCTGGAAGCTCTGGGCAAGGTGCAAATGGCAGTGAAGGACTATAAGTCTGCCTTTGAAAAGCTCACGCAGTGCTATAACATTCGCAAACGATTGCTCAAAAACCCTGAAAACGAGCAAATTGAGCGAGTGAAGACACTTCTAATGCGGCTCGGCCAGGCCCTAGACGAAGAAATGGCAAAGGACCAATCCAAACGCATAGAAATGAGCCTGTTCAACCCAATCGCCACTCCCGAAGTCAGTCCAATGAAGCCCGACTCCGCCTACCGCGGCGCTCTGGAGCCTACACTGGCTGCTATATCCTCTGATCCTTTGTTAGAGTCGATTTCAGCCTCTGAGTCCTCGCCCACAGAGCCTGCAGCCACTACTCTGTGGAGCTATGGACAGAGGGCTGCAAAGGTACCCACGCCTCCCTCTACAAGCGGCCTCCCAGGTAGAACTTACGCAGGGTTTTCGGAAGGGGAGGAGCTGGACGAAGGTAAGTAGTATTGGTAGCTGCTAGTTATGGGGGCAGAGGCGAGCTGCAAGGGGAGTTGAGCCTGTGGACGGAAGAAATCAGCGAAATCCTCGAAGAAGCCAGCACCAGAAAAGAGCGAGAAGAGCCCAATGTAGGGGAAACGCCTGAGGAAAAGGAGCCCAGTCTAATGCTGAATCTATCGCGGTTATCCGCCAACTCCCAGTCTCCGGCAGTCACAGGGGGAGACCGCTACTGCCGCCCCGCAGTCCAGGACCTGTCCGACAGCTCGCTCTTCGAGCAAAACACCACCATCAGCGAAGCTACGAAGAGAACAGACAGCGAACTGCCTTCCCCTGGCCTGGGCAGGCGCTCCCCGCCTCCCTTTCATCTTCCAGAGGCGACTATTCAGCCGAACAGTCCTTTTCCAGTACTGCTAGCTGCAAGCTTTCTTCCTACCTCCCCCACTGCAGTGGACAGACCCGTTTCAGCCCTATTTGAGCAGAGCAAAGGGGAGAAATCGGCCTATGAAACCTTCGGAACTTCCGAATTCCTGGCCGCGAAACAGCCTGCTGAGCCGCAAAAACAGGCCGAAACTACCAATAGAAGACACAAAACTCCGCCCAAGTTGCCAGAAACGGTATTAAAGCCGGTCCTCCCTCCGGTAATTCCTCAATCTGTACTAAGTCCTCAGGCGAATACCGCTCTGCAGGACGATAGGAAGCCGCCTGAGACCCCGAAGCGGCCTCCGCCTGTGGTGATTCCCTCTACACCCACTCTCCTGGCCTCACAGGTCCCAGACCCCAGTCCTTCCCAACTCCCTAGAGCCCTTCCAAAGCCTGAAGTTGGACCTAGTGCACCCTCTGCCCCAGTGCTTAGCCTGCCTGTGAGGTCTGGGGAAGTCCCTGCAGCTCCCAAGCTGAACCTTGTGCTGCCGGGGGTAGTGCCCAGTGCTCCTTTGCTGTCCATATTGCTTCCAACTGCTCCATCTCTCCCCAGTCCTGCAGCTCCCTCTCTGAAGTCTGGAGTTGCACCAAGTCTGTGTCTCCCCGGGCTCAACCTGCCCAAATCAGCACTCCCCCTGAAAACTGCAGTTTCCAAGCTAAAGCCAGTCCGAATAGAACCTGTGACTCCCGAACAAGTCAAAAACACGATCTGGGAGAAAGCCCAGTCCCCAGTGCTCGTCCTTTCGGACCTGGAACTGTACTTCGGCCGTGCAGTCACCAAAATCGAACAAACTGCAGAATCAAAGTCCGTTCCAATAGCGATTTCTCTGCTTTCAGAGGAAAAACGCACTCGAGCCTTCGATATGGCCTATTCGAGAGTTAAAAAAATGGGCATGGACGCTTTCGAAGAAGCGATTTTGGGTCTAAATTCGCATGCGATATCTGATAACCTGCTGGAAACGCTGAGAACGGTCGTGCCTACACTAGAGGAGCGAAATGCAGTGGTAGACAACTCCGAGGAAGTCGACAAACTGAATTTAGCCTCACAGCTACTGGTCAAAATTTGCGGAATCCCCAGATTCGCAGTGCGCCTGACAGCTTTAAAGCTGCAACGAACCGCTCAAAGCTCAATTGCAGAAATCACTTCCCAATGCGAATTGATACTAAAAGCCCTATCAGAAGTCACCAACAGCGCCAAATTCAGTGCTTTCCTAGCCAGTGTCCTCCGCCTAGGAAATGCTCTCAACGACGGCACTCCCAGAGCCAATGCCGCCGGCTTCAAACTGACCTGTCTGCCCCAAATCCTCGCCACCCGCGACAACTCCGGCAAGGAAACTCTGCTTTCCTACCTAATCCGCATCCTTATTGCGCAGAACCCAGGCTGTCTGCAGTTCCCCAGCGACTTCCCCCTGCTCAAATCCGCAGCAGCCCTGTCCTTCGAGCAGCTCTCCACAGAGACGCAAAGTCTCCGCCAAAGCATAGACTCAGTGGCAGTGGAACTAGCCAGGGCGAAGTCAACGGCAGATGAGCGATTTGTGCTGTCTGTGGAGACCTGGCTGCCAGGGGTAGTTGCAGAGGTGCATAGAGTGGGGGAACTGGTGGGGACTGTGAGGGAGCAGTGTGTGAGGACTGGGAAGTACTTGGGGGAGGAGGGTAGTGCGAAGGGGTGGCCGGAGGAACTGTTTGGGGTGGTGCTGGGGATATGTGAGTTGGTGCAGAGAGGCACTGCGGCTGCGACTGCGAAGCTGAAAAGGCGATAAAATAGAGTATTACTGAGAAATATCCAAAACTAACTCGAAACAGTCTCTTTTTCAGTTGACCATTCCAAACTTCCCCCAATTTCCACCTTTTCAGGCAAACAATCGAGTTCAAATGCTGGGAATACTCAATTTTTCCGCTTGACTGTAAGATTATAGGAATTAAGGGCCTATCTGCTGCAATATGAGGGTTTTCTGAGTCTACGCAGTCTTTCCACCAGCTTGCCCTATCTCTATCGGTCCTCTACTCGCCAAATTCCGCTACTTCCAGCTCGAACTGCCCATAATTAGCAATATGGGTCACTGCGTCTCAAAGAAATCCGCTCAAACAGTGACAATCCCCAGCATTCCAGTGCGCAGATTCTCCCAAAACCACGTTAAACTGCTGCCTCTGCAGAGCAATGCACTCTACAATCGAAGGAAAAGCGACACTAGCGTGCCCTCCACCCCTAGCACCGGGGCTATCCAGGGCGCTTTCGGAGATCCAGTCCAGAGTAGCTGCTAATAGCCTGTTTATTGATGGGAGAGGGCTGGAAAGTGGGTGAGGGAAGTGGAAGAGGGCAAAATGGAGAGCAGATTGGATGGTTTTGGGGAATTTGGGGTTTTTATCGAAGTGTGAGTGTTTGGAAGGGGAAATTTGCTTTGGAAGGAGTAGAGTCTGGTTGGGACTCGGAGAAATGTAACTTATTAGTCCAATTTCGCATAAATTAGCGATTTGAGTAGACTTTCGGACAATTCAGTCCTCAAAATGCTTGGAAAACTGGCAATTCTTTCCTTCTACACTCAAAAAGCCATTAATTGCCGATTTCTCTCGGTTATTTTCCAGAAACGCAATCTAAACCCTTAGTTTTTCTTGCACTTCGCTCCTACAAGGCAACAACCTAGCCACTATTCCTATATCTAGCCTGCAATTGACGTAAAATCGCGTAATTTCCCTGCAATCGACCACGAACGCCTAAAAATCGATATAAATCGCGTCGAAACTGCCTTATTTCCCCTGCAAATCTCGCCTATTCTATAAATATGGGCGACTACTCCCCTTCCTACTTCTTTGGCCAACAGTCCTACATCGACCCTTACTCTCCTTATACGGTCCAAAGCTACTCCGGCTATTCATCAAATGATACTTCTGTGTACTACACGACTCTTTCGCAGTCTGTGGTTTTTGCTGCACCTGAGCAAATGGTGGTGGAAGAGGCGCCCAGGCGTGCTCCTATCAATGAAGCGGATTATGCCTTTCCGGACCCGACTCCTGTTCTCGACCCGGAAGAACGCCCACCCACCATCACCTCTCTCCCCAAAGACGGCCAAGCCGACCAAGCCCAACTCGACCGCTGGAAGCGAATCAAGCAGAACCCAGTCCCCAAGGCCAACGTCCCGCCCCCGAACCTCATCTCCTGCTCCAAATGCAAAGCCCAAAAGGAAGACTCCACCCTCAAATGCAGCAACGCTCACATTCTCTGTCTCGAATGCGCTGCAGCTGTCTACCTGGGAGGGAAGGTGGAGTGCCCTACTTGCCAAGTAGGGTGGACTATGCTGCAGATACTGCATGCGCACTTTGTGATATGTGGGGAAACCATGCCGGCGTATCACTTGGAGCGGCCGAAGGATATTCGCATACCGAAGGATGGGATTATCTGCATAGGGGAAAACAGGCATCTCGCGGAAAAGCTGGAAGAAGGCAAGGAAATCGCGTTTCCGGAACTGGGACATTTGACCTATAACCGCAATAGGGCGATGGAGGCCTGTCCGAATGACCACATCCTGTGCAAGCCCTGTGCACTACGACTTGTCACGACTGGAGATAAGAAGTGTCCCACTTGCAAGGCCGTGCTGAACTATCAGGACGACCAGCCTGCAGCGTGCGAGGATGTCAAAGCGGACAAATAAGCAACTAAATAGGAAGGACTAGACAGTTTAGAGGGTGTTAGGAGCACTTGCGACTGAGAAAGCGACTTTTTCAGTCTATATTGCTGCGGAAGTTTCGAGGAAATCTGTATAATCACCCTATTAGGCGAAATTGGGACCTTATGTCCTGTAATTCCGCCGATATTTCCCTCTACATGTTTCTTTTCTCTGGAATTCGCCGGAAATCGCACCAAATTGACACTATAAAGTCCCGAACGACCCTTCAATTTCCCCTTCTCATTCCTTTTCGTGTCCAAAAGCCGAGAAAAGTCCGTGAATTGCGAAAGGACTGGGGAAAAGGAGGAAAAAGCGTGGGTTTTATGGTATTTTCTAAGGTCTTTTAGCGTCATTAGACGGCCTGGAACTTTATAGTTGCTTAAATTTGCCTTGGGAAGGAGGAAATCAGGGATGGAGGGCTTGCGGAGGAAGGAGGGCTTGGGCATGTCCATGCTTTATTGCTTTCTAGAAGGATTTAGGCCTGGAAATGAGAGGGAAAGAAGGGATTTGACTGAATTCGGGCTAATTTACACGAGGAAAAGCGGCAAATTTGCTACATTATGCGGTTTTCCACTCTGAAAGGGTAAGCTTTTAATGCTGATTACGCCTTGTGCCTGCGCAGACGCTTGAGGGGCGCAGGCCGCTTGCTGGAGTGGCGTCTAGACGTGTGTCCGCCCAGTGCCTGGCCCGACGCAAAGCGCAGACTGCAGTGCGGACACTCAATTGGACACTTTTCGTTCATTGGGACTTCGGGGAACTGGTTCCACAGGGCGGAGGCGGGGATTTTGGGCTGCGTGTATTCAGGCAAATGCCACGGCCCTATGTGCATCCTAGGCGCCAGGACGGTAGAGTCCAGCGGCTCGCAGGTCACCACTTCAGCACTAGCCAGCGCAAACAGCGCAGGTCCCCGGCCGTCCTCCGGCTGCGTCCCTACGTCCTTACAGTCCCTTTTCACCAGCAAATAGTGCTTCACTTCAAACGGCACTTCGGGCAAAAACGCCACTTTCCCAGACCGCTTCCTCACCCTCGTCCCCACTTCCTCGTCCTCACTTTCGAAGTCTTGCTCTAAAACCTCGCTGTGGGTGGGACAGCAGTACCCGGCCTTCACCTCCACTTCTTCAGTCCTGACGACCATGACTTCCGTGCTGCTAGAAGGGGAAATGGCGGGGGTTGGGTCTAGCTTGAGGTGTTTGGAGGGCTGGTAGGAGGGGTCGCTGGGGGCGAAGGTGGGGGATATGATGAGGCAGTGGGTGGGACGGAGGCCTGCAAGGGCCATACTTCGGACGGACATTATAGGTATCATAGGGTATCATGGGAGGGAAAATGGGGAAATTGGACGAAGGGTAGAAGGCGAGGGACTGGGGAAGGGGAGAGGAACACCTAAGAAAGACTATCAACTGACTGCTGAATAGTGAAACATGTGAGGAAACTTGACTATGAAATTAAGAGTTTCGCTATATAACTAGACCTGAGAATGCAGGAACTCTCATGCAAGTCGACACTGCCTTCTCAGTAATGTACATTCACTTCCCTCTAACCATATACCATATAATGGGGAACCGGACCCAGTCTCTGTCTATTCGCCTATTTCTCAATGCCCAGTCTGACCAGGTCCTATTCCCTACCCCATCCAAAACTCACTCAAAGTCCACTCCCTACATATATAACAGCAGTTAGCTAGCATACAGGACGCAGACTGTCTTGGGAGGTGTCGCAGGTAGAGGCCTCAGAGGAGTTGTCGAGGAGGAGAAAGGAAGCGTCTTGCAGGATGGGGTTGGTGCAGGGACGGCTGGGAGGCTGGAGGCCGGGCGAGAGAGGCTTTTTGACTGGGTTGCCGAACATGTTGGGACTTGGACGACGTCTCAAATACGGCAAAGTGAAAATGTGACTCAGCTCCTCGGCCACCGCGTCCTCTGTCAGTTCCTCGTCCTCGGGCGCAGTGAAGGGGTTGGCCTTGCGCAGGGAAAGCAGTGGCAGGGCGGAACGCAGGGGACTGGGCGCTGCTAGTGGCTTGCGACTCTGCATATTGAGGTTATTAGGTATGGGGAAGGGGGTTTAGCTATAGAGGGTTAGATGAGTCAAACTGCGAAAAGATGCTAAAGACGGGGATGCAAAGGGAACTAGCATACAATGGTAGGGAAATTTGGTTTGTTTTATTGAAAAAGCGGCAATTTCAGCCACTTTCGCAACTGGGATATACGAAAATTGGCTCTTTTACTCGTAGTCACCGCTATTTCAGGCCCAACTAGAGCCAGTTCCAGTTATTCCCTGGCCAAAACCGCCTTATCTCTCAAAGCACTTTTCTCTATACAGAATGGCAGCCCGGCCGAACCGCCTGCAAAGGAGCGAATTCAAGCAAAGACTGAAGTCTGTCCACCCCCAACTCAACGCCTTTTTCTGCCTGCTTTCCGACAGTGACGAAGCCTTGGACCTGAGCGACTTCTGCGCTGCTGTGCTGAATGAAGTGTCTCGCCTGTTGCCTTTCGACCAAGGTTTTGACCTGGTCAGTGCCCAGGCGGAGTCGGTATTGGACCTAGCGAGGGAGTTGCAGGTAGGGCCGAAGCTGAAATGTGGGGAGTTCCTGTGGCTACTGAAGAAGTGGTATCGGAGACATACTCTGCCGTTAGGACAAGTCCACACGGAAGTGACAATTGTACTACGGAGGCAGATGATTAAGACGACTGCGGAGTACCAGAGTCAATTGGCGCGTGTGACTGAGCCGGAGGAGCGCAGGCAGTATGAGGAACTGCTGGAAATGCTGAAACGGCAGTTGGTGGAGCTGCAGCAGAGAGACTTGCTGGGGCCTGCGGCAGTGCTGAGTAGGAAGGTCGCAGTGGAGGAGGAAAAGGGACTGCAGGAGGTGTTTAAGTTCTATGCGACGCAGCATAGTATTACCGGAGTTAGTCCGACTTTCCAGGCTATCACTGAAAGTAATGCCTGTGTGGACATGGGCAGTTTCCTCCACTTCTGCGCCGACTTCGGCCTTTTCCACATCAAACCCCCCCAAACCCCCCTTCGCTTCCTGCGCAAAGACCAACTCCAAAGCATTTATAAGACAATGACGCCCGTTTCCCGCAAAATGCAGCTTCCAGGCTTCCTCTCCGCCCTGGATTTAGTGGCAAATGAGTACTTTAACAGAGATTACAACCTGCTGTACCCTGGTCCCTGCGACTGCGGGCTGATGCCGTTGGCTCAGAAGCGGATTTTACTGTATGAAATGATTGGAATAGGCGACCAAAGGCGATATTCTAAGGCTTGCAAGCCATTTCAAAGGGCGTTTTCAAGCACTATTGAGCCGGGAGCGAGGATTTTTGAGGACGATTTGAGTTTTCGGTATAAGCCGAGGGATACTTCGAGGGCTCGCGAGCGCATAAATCGCTATAAGGAGGAAAAGCTGAGGGAAAAGCGGGAAAAAGAAGCACTGGAAAAGGCGAAAAGTCTGCATCAGGCGAAATTGGCTCTGTTGAAAATCAAGCAAAAACTGGAAATTGAGGAAGGACGCAAGCATGGGAATTTGGTAAAGTTCGAGGAACTGCCAGCAATGACGTCTCAAGAACTGCTGGGAGAGGATCGACAGGCACTTGAAGACTTGGTAGGGAGTAATGACTAGTTGAGTGTGAGAATATACAATAAGGGACAGGACTACGAAGTGCATGTTACTAGTATTATGGAGGGATTCGCACTGCGCTATGCGGAAACACAGCGAAGCCGCTCAGAAACACCACCGAAACGACAGCTTTTCCCAGCAAGAAAGCAGCTGGATCCACTCCAACTCCCCTCAAAAGCACTGCAAGTCCACTCCCTGGCAGCAGTCCGAGTCCTCGCATTACGACCTCAAGTACACGTCGGTTTCCAAGCAGGCGCAGACGGACCTATCCCTGAGCTGCTCGAATCGATGTCAGTTGGAGGCGTTGTCGCTTTCGAAGGCTTTTCCTAGGCTGTTGGAAGCGGTTTCGGAGCAGTTTAGCCGCTGGCCGAAGGAAAAGGCCAGGCTTCGGCAGCTAAACTCCACTGAAATCGCCCTGGAACAACTCACTCACATGCTGAAAACTGCCATATGGAAGCTGGCCAGCGCCCTCGACCCCTACTTCATAGAGCACTGCAACGGCGTCGACCAGATCCAGCCCTGGGAACTGATCCACGACTCCAAAGGCGGCGACTTCGTGCACTGTATCATGCACAAAACAGCAGAAAAGGTGTATGCGCTGGACCTGCTGCAGTGCAGGACTGAGGAGTGTCCCTATGGAGTGCGGGTGTGCTTCCTAGGCAGACATGCTAAGTAGATAATGTGGCTTTGGGCACTGCTGGTGGGAGTGCAGGGGGCGGGCTTGTGGCCTGGGGGGGACTGGGAGGCGGGCGACCAGGCCAAGTTTTCGCAGTACAGTATTGATCTAAACCCGCCTATGGCTCAATCCAAAGGACAGCTACGGTACAAAGTGCAGCAACAGGCCACCACTTTGGAAGCGAAATTCGCCTTCACAAGCTCATGTCCGCGGACTCGAGACATCCAAGGCCTCGCAGTCCTCCTCTCCACCGAGCCTCTAAAGTCTGGCCGACTCTTCGGAGCCCATCCCGTCTTTGAGGGAGTCATGGTGATGGTTAACCACCAGAGCCTGGAGGCGGGAATGGTGCTAGGGGACGGGAAGAGGCAGATAAGGGAAGGTGACAGCGCTTTGAAATGCAGCTTTTCAGACACTCAAGCCAATACAACAATTCGGATTTCTCTGTCTCAAGGCAAAATAGCGCTCTTTATTGGTCCGGAAAGCCGGCTTTGTGGGTCGATGGAGTTTCCTTTTGAGCAATTCTATATTGGACTAAGCGCTAGTGCGGCTTCTCAGCCCTGCTCGAACACTATTTACGACTTCACCCTGGAAAGTGTGGATCAAAACCCGAGTTTGGCAGCGATTGGAGAGACAATCGGGGAAATGGACGAAGAAATTGCAGATGTGATTGGGGAAATCGGGGAAATGCTGGACGAATTTTCGTAATTTCCACACAGAGGCAAAAAGGCGGGTAGTTTGCCTCACGCCATCAAGGAAACCAGCAAATCGCTCGAATCTCTCCAGCGAGATTTAAAGCGAATAAAGGAAACCTTCGCTTCAGAGCTCAGAAAGGACGAATGGCTGCTCAACTCACTCACAAAGGACCTGGAAATGAAGCGGCAAAGCATAACTCCCAGCCTTCAAAGTCTGCTAGAAAAGGCAAGTAAGAGCGAAATCGCTGATAAACTGAGTCGCTGGGTGGACTTTTACTCCCAAAGAACTCTCAGTGAGGAGCCTGTTTTGGCACAGACTATGAGAGATGTCATTGAACAGACTGACAGAGTGGAAACCTACGTCCTGAAGGAAGACCAATTCACCTTCGTCTACGTCCTCCTCGCAAGCCTGCTCCTCGGCGCACTCGTAGTCTGCAGACGCATGCGGCAGGTGACAAAATTCAAAGACACCTAGTAACTCGTCCCTCTATAATGATGGCAGTGCCGACTTCCCACCGGTCCGGAGACGTAGACGCAGCCTCGGCCCGGCTGACCAGGTCCTCGACAGGGAAAGATAAGAGGAGTGACAGGGCTACTTATGCCTCGGCTCGATTGTCCTCGGCGGGTAGTACCTTGGAGCCGGTGGAAGAGCAGTTCGTCTGCTTCCGTTACACTCACTTGTCCTATTGTCCCTGCAATGGAGACTGCACGCCGACAGGCAGGTCGATAGTGGAAGTGACTCCTGGAGTGTTCGTGGGTCCACTGCAAGCAGCGTTCGCCACCCGAGAACTGACAGAGCTGAAAATCACCCATATAGTGAATGCTGCCTGCACCGAGTACTCCCGCAGGCCTCAGTTCTCCTACCTCAACATCCCTGTCTATGACATGGAGGACAACATTGCGCAGTTCTTCCGCATGAGCAACAATTTCATATCGCAGGCATTGGCGAGCGGGGGGAAGGTCTTGGTGCACAGTCGCAGGGGGAAGTGCAGGGCGCAGGCGCTCGTTTTGGCCTACTTGATTGCGGTGCAGAAGGTCAAGTTGAAGGATGGACTGGTCGTTATGAGGGAGCAGATCCCTGAGACTGAGGTCAATGCGGCTTTTTTGGACCAGTTGGAGCAGTATGACTTGGAGAAGTTGGCGATTTATAGGCAATAAAGGGCTGGCTAGGATAAAAACCAGATTTTAGCGTAATTTCGCATATATTTGGACTACTAATACTGCATTTTCCTCTAAATGAATGACAAATTCATCATATTTCTAATAAATTTCCTCAATTCCAGTTTTTCCTTCCTTTTCCATGTGCTTTCAGTCAAATATCCACTAACTCCTCCCCTACCCGACATCTTTACTATAGCTATATTTCTCTCGCAGGGAAAAGCCTTCTCCACTGGGCTAATCCTCGTAGTTATGTGCAGATCCAAGACTCCACATGTAAATTAATGGAGATTCTAAGGCCAACGGCGGGAAGTCACATCTGGAACTGTCGGCGACGTCTAAAATCGCTGCAAACTCAGCGCTACCTGGCCCAGCTACTCACAGGCGTGAAGGAAAAGACCTGGGAACTACTATCTTTCCTGGTCCTCAGTCCCTTGCAACAGGCACATACAGCTGCCCTGACTTTAACCCGGCAAGTGGAAGACGACAGAGACCCTTTGGAAGACTGGCCAGCAGAGGAAACAAAGTCCCCCACGCCTCCCACCAGGAGACAAAAAGACCACAGCCGCAAGCAGCATAGCTCCGCAGTCCGCAAGCGCAGTGAATTGAGCACCGTTACCTCCACCCCTCGACTCACCACCGAGGAAGACGAGGACTCCGAGCCCTGGATCAAAGACTTGGTCCTCACACTGCTCGCCGGCCTGCAGACGTCCAGTCCCGATTTCGTGGTGGTTGAGAAAAAGAAGAAGAAGGAAAGTGGGAAAAAGGGAGAAGTCGCTTGCAAGCGAGGGTCTGGCAGAGGTCGGAAAGCCGAGCAAAGGCCTAAACCGAGTCCCGCTTTAGTGCAGCTGAGACCTGTGGAAGTCGTATCTCCGGTCAGTTCTACCATGCGCCTGCACTGCGACTTGGTGGACTTCCAGAGCAGTGTCGGCCACGCGTTGGAAGCGAGTGCAGTGGTGCGATTGCTGCTCACGGAGAAGATACAGCGGCTGGCACGGTCTCACTTCCCAGGGGCGAAGGCAGAGGTGTACGGCTCCTTCGCCACTCAACTCGCCCTGCCGAGCAGTGACTTGGACCTGGTGATACTGCATAGGAAGATACAGGGCAGGGAGGCTGCCCAGCAGGGAGTGCGGGTACTGGCTGCTACGCTCGCCCACCAGTCCTTTGCGAAGGACCTAAACCTGTTGGACTGCGCGGCAGTGCCATTGGTCCGGTTCCTGGTCGATTGTGAGTTTTTCGAAGGCGGCGGAGACCTGAAAGTGGACATTTCCTTCGACCGCAAGTGTCCGGGATGGACTCATTCCGGCCTACTATCAGCCCAGTACGTACGAGAACTGATAGCCCTCAGACCCGGCCTTCGCACCCTGGTCCTCGCACTGAAACAACTACTGACCCTTCATGGACTGAACTGCGCTTATACTGGAGGGCTGAGTTCCTATGCCTTGTTCATATGGACCGCCGCCTACCTTGGCGAAGCCTCCGGCAGCGACTTCGGCCAAATGCTGATAGGCTTTCTCGGCTTCTATGGGCGGGAATTCGACCCGCGGACGACAGGGATCAGTCTAAGTGACAGGTAAGCAGCTATTCAGGGCCTACTATCCTCGCTCTGGCACTGACTACTCCCCAGTCGAGACCTTAGACCCTGTCTGTCCTTATAATAACGTCACCAAAGCGGCCTTTCGGGTCGTGGAGGTGCTGAGCCTGTTCGCCACCATGCATGGTCGCTTGGTGGACAGGAGCCAGCCGCATCCCTTGCAGCTACTTTTCCCTCTGCAATAGACCTAAACTCTGCTCCCATTGCGTGTTTTAGCTGCTAATTAGACCTTTTCTTCCTCGTCTTCCACCTTCGCTTCCTCGTTAGCGGAGTTGGTGTTGATCGCAGCCTCCAGCCTCCTGCGCTGCTCCGCAGGTGTGATTTGCTCTTGCTCCAGGTTCTTAATGCGGAACACGTCGATGACTCCCGCGGTGTTGCCAGATATCAGTACTGGGAACTCAGGGCAAAATCGCACTATCGTCCTAGGCGCTTCTGACTCCAATTTGCGGTAAATGAGGGGTTTGAGAGTGCTTTGGGCGATGTCCCAGACCTCAATTCGGCCATCGTCTGCGCAGGAGGCGAAGATGGTGGACATGCTCGGAGACCACTCTGCGTCGTTCACAGCGTCTGTGAGGTCCATGGAGTGACACGACATCACTGCCTCTTCCTTGCGGGTGTGCCAGAGCTGGCAGGTCCAGTCTGCGCTGCAGCTCAGGAACACTTCTCTATAGAAAGGTGAACATCTGACCTTGTACACAGGCCCAGTGTGCCCCCAATAGGTCTCAAGCTCTTCCGTATAGCTGAAGCTGCACTTGTGAATCGAGCCCTCCTCTGTAGAGACGTAATAAATGGAGTTATCCGCCGGATCCACCGAGAACCCCACCGCCTCCCTGAACACCGGCCCCTCCCTCCCATCCTTCATATTAGGATTCGACGGCTTCTTCAAAGTCAGCAAAGTCTTAAACTCCAGCCCCTTCTTCACACTCCACTGGTACACTTTCCCATCCGAAGAAATCGACAGCAAGTCCTCCTCAGTGCCTGTGTCCGCCCAGCGCACTTCCCAGACTGTGTCTATATGCTTCCCGGGGACTTCGCTGGAGTCTGCAATGGGCTTGTTGCCTCGGACGCGTAGGTCGTAGAGGGACACGATGCCGTCGTAGCTGCCGGTTGCTATGAGGTTCGGACTTCTTTTGGAGAACTCGCAGGAGACGAGGCCGGTTGCGGTTTTGATGCTGTGTTCAGGGAAGCGAGGACTTTTAAGCGTCCAAAAGAGCAGCAAACCTTCCTTTTTGGAGTCCACGTGGTTGAATTCTCCGTATGCCACAGCCAGTAAGTCCGCATTCTTAGAGTTCCAGTCCGCACAGCAGATCCGTCGGTCCTGGGTGAGGGGACAGTGGAACTGGAAGAGGTCTTTTAGCTCGGGGTCTGTGCTTTCCTTCACTTCCTCTTCCACCTTTTCGTCCACTTTCTGCCGGAATTGGAGCAAGTTGAAGGTGCCGGCCTTCACTTTGCTTTTTAGTCCTTCCTCTTCGATTTCCCGCTTCGCGAATTCGATTTTCGGGTAATTTCGATACAGAATCTGCTCCTCCAGGTAAGTGTTTTGAGTCAAAATCCGCTCTACAATGTTGAACTTCTCAATCATGCTCATAGGCAATTTGACATCTTCAGGCGGTTTGAAGGGTGTGGCCTCGTCTCCCTGCTGCGCAGCACTCGAATGAGCCGAGTTCTTGGAAGCGTTGATAGAGTGCGAAGAGGACATTACGGACCGACTGCTTTGGTCTGGTCGTTGTGAGGACTTGGCTCCTTTGGAGCTGCTGAGTTTCTCGGATGTGCGCACACTTTGGCTGACGCTGCTCATAGCGGTGGCTGAAATGTAGCTGTCCGCGTCTAAAAGCATGCCTTGCGTTTTCATGTTTTCCTTGAAAGCGCGAGCCACTTCTTCATTGAACTCCTTGAGAATTATGGCTTTCGCATCCGGCGCTTCTTCCGCGAACGTATCATAAATTTCCCACTCACTAGTGCCCACAGTAGCGTCCTCCACTCTGAGGCTTTCGCTGCTTGCTTCTTTGGTCTTGGTGAAGAGGTTGGAAGTCTGCGCGGCTCTGCCCTGATACGAGTCACTCGCGTATTTCTCCTTTATCAAGTTTTGGTACGCCTCATTGGTCTGCTGCACTTTCGGCTTGATGGGTGCGTCGTCCTTCACCGCCCGCGAAGGCATTGAAAAGAGGGTGATTGTATCAGTTTCCCGCAGTTCAATTACCACGTTTTCCTCCAAGTCCAGGCCCTGGGCCTGTTGCTCTGGCTCTTCCTTCTTTTCGCTCACTGTCTTTGACTCCTTGCTCGCGTCGTCGGAGATTTCGCTGAGAGTGTCGACTCGGTCGATGGACTTCATGGAGAAGGATAGGCTGTCGCCCCGCTGGTCGCTGCCGGAAACCACGTCTTCCTTCTTTTCCGAAGTTGCGCCTGATTGAGAAGGCTTCGACTTCGTCTCGCTCTCTTCCGCCTTTTTCTTCTCCTCCGGGTCACGGATGAGCGGCAGGGGCGTATACGGGTCCTGGTCCTTCTGGTTTTCCCCTTGACTGTTAGTACTTGAGTACCCGATTCCATGCGACTTCGTGTTGACTCCCCTAATCGTGCTGTTGACGGCCTTGGAGGTGGGTCCTGGCTTGTAGACCTTCTTGGAGCTTTGAGGGTTGATGGGGACTTTGCCCTGAGAGGACGGGTCCTTTTGACTGCTGCCTTTCATGGAAATAACCGTCCTAAGCAATGGAGGAATTAATGGGTTGGGCCCAGGGCCCTGTCTAGTTGCCTAGTAAGTAGACTCAACTGAGCCCTCACATCCATCACAGCCGCGCTCAACTCCGTGATTTCCTCCTCTCTCCTATAGCTATATTTGTAAATAGAGGCCAAAGACTTACGGGAGTGGGCTGCTGCACGCAGCAGTAGCTTCCGAATAGACAGAGTCACTGTACTTCCAGGCCCATAGTGGTTCAGGGCCTGATGGTAGCGAAAAGCCTGGAAAACTGCCTTTCCCGCTGCACGTACTTTTCGAATTTGTAGGAAACAGGTGTTTTGGCGCTTGGTTAGGTCCATACTGTCTTGGATGACGAATACAATTACTGAGAACATGACGGCGCCCCAGGCCCCGGTTAAGGCGCAAATCAGTCTCCCGAAAGTGGTATAGGGAAAATAGTCCCCGTACCCAATAGTCGCCATAGTGACAGCCACACACCACAGTGCAGTCGAATAAGTGCCCAAATCCATCGTAGAAATATCATTAAACGGCCGCTCCACTATTCTCAGCATAAAGGCTATTAAGGGCATGGTGATAGTCAGCAGGAGTAGGATCATCCACATCGGCTGCATTTTGAATAGACACTTTATAGAGAACCGGATGTTTGCTTTTACTTGGTATGGCCCGCAGACCTCGGCGGCCAGGGCGTTCTGGTAGGGGACGCATTCGAACATACTGCGGAGAAGGAAGAAGAGACGGCCGAACATGAAGAAAAGCAAGAACTCCCCTCCTGTATAGCAAACAATCGTGTCCGAGTAGACATGTCCGCCCAACGACTCCCGATAATGCTGCGTCAACTCCACTCTCCCCTTCAAATACGGGTACGGAAACAGCATCAAAACCACCAACTCCACTGCCAACCCCAGCGAGAAAAACCGTCTTTTCAGCCTTTCCGTAGGCTTCAAAGGCTGTTTGTGCGCTTCCGCTCTTCGTCTGATCCACTCCAATTTAGTCTCATGCCGCAGTAGTATAAAGACAACCGCGATCACAGTGCAGACGAGGTTGAGCCAGCGGCAAATGTGCGTCTTCGAGACGTCTTCGTGGCAGTTGCTGTGGGTGCGATGGTCGGAGTAGGATAACTCGTAGTCGAGGATGGCGAGCACGAGGCCGATGTTAGCGAAGGCGGCTGAAAATGCATCGTAAAGCCTCCAATGCTGCGTCAGCAGTCCCGGCGCCCTGGCCAAAAACCCCCTCCTCGGCATCAGCGGCCTTTCCAATACCTCCAACTGCTGCATATTGCCTAACTCCATAGGCCCCACTCTCTGCACAGTCTGGGCCTGAATCCCGCCTATCTTCTGCACTCATAGGACGCTTAGGGACTGAAGTGAGGGCAAGTATGCATACAAGAAAAATGCCCACACGGATTTGGACAGCTTTCAGATAGGGTCTTTGGCTGCTGGAAAGGCTGTATTGGCTTTAAATTAGCCGAAATAAGCAGTGCCAGGATAGGGCGGAAGCGCAGGCCAGGTCCAGGGAGTCTAAGCAAATCCACTCCACTCAGAGGCTTATTTCGGGGGATTGAGTGTAATCCGGCTAGAGCCTTTCCCTTGCCTTCTTTTCCCTCTATTCCCCACTGTACAGTCTTACTTAAGTGCACGGTATCTTCCCCATTGCTATCTTGCTAACATGGAATGTTAAGTAACCACAAGTCAAGCGCTCCAGGCCTCCAGCCCTCCCTATTGCTCTCCCCGCCTCCCAACCACCTCCCAAGCCTTGAATTACTGCGAAGGACCCCTGGCTCAAGCACAACCTAGCAGCCTGCAGGGGAATATGGAGATCTGTTTCCTGCTACCAGGTTATAGAGAGGGACTGGGGATGCAGGGAAGTGGGAGGACAGGGTGGGGAAAGGACGTAGGACTGAGAAAAGGAGAAAAGGAGCAAATTAGCGGAAGAAAGGAGTGGTTCGATTGTTCTTATCTTGGCTATCCAGTGATTCTATGCATTCGGAGCAATTCTTCAAGGGAATTAGGGCGAAAAGGCATAAAACCCGCCTTTCAAAGCCTTTAGTGGGCCTCTGTCTCTGCTTCTTCTAAGAAGCCACAAGAAACATGGACAGTTATCCACTGCTTTAATATCTCCCGCCCTCCTTTCCCTGCTCCCTAAAGCCTTTCCCTTCTGCTTACCTAGCAGCGAAGCTGCCGTTCAGCCAAAATCTCACTAAAGCCCTAACTCCTGGCAGTACCGTAAAAGAGCTCGATGGCGAAGGTGTACTTCAAGTTCAAACCTGTGGCCCACCTCACTGAAGTGCCAGTGATAGTGGGAAATACGCTGAGTTTGGGCCAGTGGAACCCGCAGGATGGCTGCAGGCTGACCCGATTGGCGCCTGAGACCGGACAATGGTGCAGTGAAGCTTTCGTACTGCTACCTATGGACACTGACATTGAGTACAAATACGTGTTTAGCCAAGGCGGAAAATTTCTATGGGAGCAGCTAAAGTGCAACCGACAAATTCGCCTCACTCACGACAGTTTGATCGTGGAAGATGAAGAGAGCACTTATGTTTCGAAAGCCTACGTCACTGAGGCTCGCAGGTACTCCAGCAGTTCCTCTTCCAGTCCCTCTCCCTTTCTAGGCGTGTTTCCGTCTCCCGGGTTTTCGGAAGAGGACCATGTACTGATCGTTTCCTTTACCCCTCCTGTCTCCCTCCTCCCTGACTGGCAAATCGCCCTCAACCCCACTCCCTGGGTTTCCAGCCTGTACCAATCCGCCATCTCCGCAGAAGTCCGTTTCCAATGGATCTGCATCCTTCCCTGCTCCGAAGCCCAGCAACGCTTCCTCTCCGAGCAACACCACGTCACTGCAGTCGCCTGTCCCCAGGACTTACTTCGCAGACACGAGCTCTTCTGTGAGAGGGTGCTGGAGCCGATTCTGCAGGGACGGATCGACCTGAGTCCTGAGGACTTGCCGCAGTGCTCGACGGAACTCTGGGAAGGGTATAGGGGAGTGAACTCGCTGCTGGCGGATGCGGTGATGAATGAAAGGCAGGGGGAGGACTTGATTTGGCTGCAGGACTACCAGGTGCTTATGACTGCGAGTCTCTTGGGAAGGCGCCAGGCCGACCCTCCGCTCAATATCGGCCTTTCCCTCCATTCTCCCTTCCCTGCCTCCGATGTATTCAAAGTAGTGCCGAACCATGAAGCGCTGCTGAACTCCATACTCGCCTGCGACCTTGTGACTTTCCAGTGCTTCGACTACCTGCGTTCCTTCCTAAGCGCCTGCAAGCGAATACTCGGCGCAGACAGCTGCTACAAGGAAAACGGCCTGACCGCAGTGAGCTACTTCGGTAGGGAAATCGCTCTAAAGGCTTGCTATTGCGGGGTGAGCTTCGGAGAAGTGGAGGAAATCGCCAACTCCCAGGACTGTTTGGAACTCCAAGATACGCTAAAAACGCAGTTTTTGGGGCAAAAAGTGGTTTTTTCTGCTGAAAAGATGGACAAGTGTTCCTTCGTTTTGACCCAATTGGCGGCTTTTCAGGCCTATTTGCAGGCGAATTCAGCCTCGAAGTTGACCCTTGTGCACCTCTGGGTCCTGGAAAAGCCGCTATCCAAGTCCATACAGCAGCTCCAAAGCCGAGTGCAGGCCTTAACAGCCACTATCAACGCGGAAACAGGCCGAACTGCAGTGGTTTTGCGAGAAATCGCCCACGAAAACTGGCAATTAGCAGTGCGACTGGCCTATTTGAAGACTGCGCAGGTGTACTGGGACTGCACTTTGAAGGGGTTTGCTCCGACAGTGGTGGAATTCGCGGTTATTCACAAGCCTTTGGGCCAGCCAGTGCTGATTTCCCCCTTTTCCCCACTGGTTTCCTCCTTACAACACGCCTTTTGTGTGAATCCGTTCCACTTCCAAGAGGTTTTGGCGGGGTTTCAGTACGCAGACTGGGCAGAAGCGGACCTAAGGCTATACGATGAAGGGGAAATGAAGCTATTGGCAGTACGCGAGGCTTCCAATTGGGGCTGGGCCTGCCTTAGTGACCTAAAGCAGGCTCGAAAGAACAGCTTTGAGTTCATATTCCGGCCTCTAGGCCTGGGAGACAAGCTGAAGCAGGTGGCTTTGAGGCGGAATTTCGATGGTTTGCTGGCGGACAAGCTGTCCACTGACTACAAAGGCGCTAGAAACAGGCTTATTTTGCTGTCAAATGAGGGCGCGCTGCTGCCTTTGATACCCTCCGCTTCCCCTCAGCAGCAGGCCAATGTGGTGCAGGCGCTGGAAGAACTGTGCAGGGACGAACGCAACTCTATATACGTCCTTTCAAACTGCGCAAAGCAGTCCCTCGACTCTGTCTACAGCGGCATCCGCAGTCTCGGCCTCGTCGCCGAGGAGGGCAGTCTGATAAAGGACAAGTACACCGGCTTCACCTGGCAGAAACTCGCCAAAGACGTGAGTGCCTGGAAGCAAATTGCCTCAGAAGTGATATCGATGTATGTAGAGCGCTTGGAAGGGGCGGTTTTCGTGGTCAGAGAGACTATGGTGGTGTTTGGGTACCGGGAGGCGAGTCAGGAGTATGGGAGTTTACTGGCGCAGGAGTTACTGGTGCACTTGGAACTCGTGCTGCAGCCCTACCAGCAGGACTGTGAGCTCGTTTCCGAGACTGACTGCATCAAAGTCCGGTCCCTGGGCTGCACGAAAGGCGCAATCATACACAAGATCTCCCGCATGGTAGCCGGGAAAAAGGGACCGTTGGGCCTGGTGCTGTGCATAGGGGACGGACCGGAGGACGAAGAAATGTTCAAAGCCATGTACATGGACCTACCAGTCCCGCCTGAGACCAAATGTGTATCCTGCACTGTGGGTATGAAGCCTAGTCTGGCGTCCCACTACGTGCACAGTATACAAGAGGTGTGGAAGCTGGTGAACTTGCTGAAGGACCATAGTGTGAAGGTACCATGTAGGCAGACTCGAGGGTCTTATTCTCAGAATGAGATACTGCAGGGGAGGACTATTGGAGACCGGAATAGACCGATTTTGGCTTTGAGCATTTCATGTACGCAGGTCATGAAGGTGAAAGATGACCTTTTGGCCTATGACGACTTTTAACTAGCCTAGTAGATCCAATATGCAGGCTGCCAGGTCCTCCCTACAGCGCAAAAAGACCCCCGGCGTCTTCGAGGCCGAGGACTACATTTCAATCAAGCATCTGACTCGGCCACAGACCCTGCCAAGGCTATATGATGGGGAAATGCTCAAACGAGCAGGCTCGCAGCCTCACATGCACCTGCCCATTGCCAGTCCGTCCAAGGCCTATACTAGCCTTTCTTCGCAGCATATGAATTCGGTCAGGACTGTGCCGGACTACTTGGACAAGTCGCTGAACACCTATAGGTCGGCTTCGATGACTGGGAGGAAACCCACTGTGGAGTATTTGCAGACTCAGACCTATGACGCCCGGTCTTTATCCCTACCCATCGAAGCCGACCAAGAGTGGAGCCCCGCCGACATGAAAAGCATCGAAGCCGCCAAAGCCAAAAACAAGGAAATCCAGAGCAAAAGCCAGGAAACCCGAGTAACTCCCACTCAGACTCTCCTCGCAAACAAGCCCGAATTCACACTTCTAAGCGAAATTCTCGTCGCCTTCGAAAGCGTCGCAAGCACTGTAAGGCATATCCCTAGTTCACGGAGTGTCCCTGGTTCCTGGCAGCCGGCAGACTCCCTGCTTTGTCCAACCTGCACTACCTGCAAGAGAAGTTTCTGACCCTTGCAAAAGGCCTCACGAAGTGGCACTTGCAGGTGTCAGTGGACACAAAGTTGCTGGAAGACCGAGCGAAAAAGCTTGAAGAAGCGCAATTGCAGGTAAAAATCCTCACATCAAAGAACGAAGAAATCACTGATAAGTTCGAAGGGATGCGTCGCAAGAAGAAGGACCAAGCGACCTACTTCGAAAAGAACGACAGAGACTGGCAGAGTGAGCGGGCCCGACTGGAAAACCATGTGATGCTGCTTTCCGACCAACTTGCGAAGCTGCAGGGAGAAGGCAGTATGGACGCGATGGCTGCGAGGCTGACGGACCAGCAGCAGTTCATGTCGAAGCTGGGGAAGGAGTTTAACATGTATAAGGATGTGGAAAAAGCGAAAAAGCTGAAACTTGTACAAGAGTTGGCGACCATAAAGGAACAAATGAAGGCCAAGCAAGAAGCTTTCGCCCGCTTCGAGAAGGAAAAGGAAGAATTCGAGTCCCGTCTCAGCGCCAAGAACGACGAAATCGTAGAGTGGCAATGCCGAGTCCAGGAACAAGTGGAAAGTTCCCTGATGCTCGCAGAGGAAACTCGCCGCTACATCGACTACAAGGAGAAGTACGACCGGCTGTTCGTCCTTAACGAAGAGCTCAAACGCACCTATACAAAGCTGGAAAACGGGGTGAAAAGCGGCAATGTAGGGGCTTTCGGCGGAGAAATGATTGTCCCTTTGGACGACCCTTTGTTCAAAAAGGTCACAGAGCGGGCCACACCAGAGCAAAACAACCGCCGTTTAAGCTCCAGTGCGAAGGTGAAAAAGACGGAAATCGACTCAGACATCCCAATTGACCTGACCAAATACGCCTACCTCCGGCCTAACTTCGCAGCTTTTATCGAGGACTCGATGCCGGAGGGACATCAGTCGCTCTTTGAGCCGCCCTTTGGAAACTGGCTGGAGGCTACGATTCGAGGGATATTTGACTCGAAGTACTATGAGCATTTGATGTGTTCGGAGGAGATGGGCAGGAAGCCGACTCGGTTTCCGGACTTTGTGTATGCGTGGACTGGGCATTTTATGATAGATGAAAACACGAGACAGGTGAAGAACTTGGAAAGGTGGCAGAAGGAAAGGTCGGATAAGTGGAGATTGATGCTGCTACTGGGAGTGAAGCACGAAATGGCCAAAAGAGTGTGGGAAATCAGCACTTTCAAGGAGTTTTTGATGGAAGAATTGGGCGTGGACGAGCTCGCCTTCTACCTCCACTGCAGGTTTTTGCTATTTGACGGCCCGCAACTGGGCATTACTTTAGGCCGGTTTAAGCACTTGCACTATGTTTTGCTCAAGAAAGCGAAGGACGTGGTGGACTTGGTTATGTCCAAACTACCTGAAAAGCTGCTCGGCGATGTGCGTTCTTTGCTGAGCGAACACGCCCGTCGCAAGGACAGTGAACTGCAAATCGAGTCTTCTCTAGTCCTTCGCGTGATGCTGGAATACTACCGGAAGGAAAAGCAGGTCAAATACAGGGCAATAAAGCAGCTGTTCGAAACCTGCAGAGCTAACTCCACTACGACGGATATCACCTTTTTCAACTTCCGATCGATTGTGGATAACCTCAAATGGGACCTGACGGAGTGCCAAGTGGCGGGGTTCTTTAGGGACTGCTGGACTGCAGGGTGCGGAGTCATTGACCCGGACACGTTTTTCCTCGTCGCCAATGAGTCTACCTACTTCCTAAAGTCCCTCAGACTGAAGGGAACATGCACAGAGCCTCCGCTAGGCGCAGACAACCTTATAGCCAGGCAGGAAAGTCCAGCAGCAGAGCTAATGAGCAGCATTTACGAGACCTGGCAAAGCACTGCGAGCTGCTTTTCCATCCTCAAGGAAGGCCTGACACTCATGGGGCAGCCCGAAATCGCCCATTTCGTCCTCAAGTTCGACAACTACATCAAGAAAAAAGGCCAATTGCCGCCTGAGGAGTACAGCGGATGGAGCATTTCCGAGACCTTCAAGCACCTTTGGGTGATGATTTTACGTCTAGACCTGGCCTTCCAAGAGCACAATTCCCTCTGCAAGCCAATTGTGTACACTGCAGAGGACTTCTCCAATGCCACTTCAGGTACTTTGTAAGCAGTGATGCAGGCCAAAGACTTAGTCCAGGCAGCAGACCTGTTCATTAAGCGACTAAACGCTGTGCGAGTTGAGCGCTTCACTATCGCCTCCGCAGCACGGCGGATTCAGAAGACTTGGAGGAAGAAACAGGCAGCGAAGCAGGCGCCAGCGCCTTCCACTGGACACAAGAAGCCCAGGAAGACCTTCGACTAGGCTATTACAGCTTGCGCAGACGCTTGGCAAGGAAGGCGGGCAGTGGGGTGTAGAAAGCAGGGCCGGGCGTCTCGGGCACGTAGTACTCGTACCGCTTGCCACCCTTGGGGATCGTCACTCCGCCGTGCCGTTCTTTCGTGTGTTCCAGGGCAGGAGAGTAGTGAGCCGGGCCAGGACTCAGGTTGCGCACTTCCAGTGTCTTTCTAATAGTTCTGGTGAACAGGACAGACGGCGCAGGGAATGCGAAGTCCGAAATCGCCTTCAGCTCCGCAGCAGAGTGAATCGGACTGGTAGGTCGAGAGCTATTGGCAGAGGCCGGGATATACACAACTGAGGAGGATTTGCAGTGGCTTGGACTGCACTGCAGGCTTTGAGGCGGCTGCTTCCGTCTCCCAGAGCTGCGGCGAGTCGCAGGCGCAGAGTCCAGCAAGGCATAGTCAATCGCGAACTGCTGCTGGTCACTTCGATAGGTAGAAGCGGCGCTAGTGGGTTTCGAACTGAGTCCCGACTCCGCCCGCTTCCCTACGTCGTCCACCAATTGAGCGGTTAGCACCTTCAAACAGTGTCTCAGGTCCTCGGTGGATATTTTGCCTGTGCTTTGTTCGGACTGGAAGGCGGCGGTTAGGGCGGAGGACAGGCTGTCGAAGAGGCCATTGCGGCTGAGACGCCGGAGCAGGGCGGCGACTTGGTCCATGCGAGCGACGGAGTGGAGCAGCTGGTCAGCTGTAACGTCTTTCATTATATAGGAGAGTCGATGTTGGGAGTGGATAAATTGCTGCTGGCTTCGCATACTGCAGACTACTCTAAACCTCAGAATTCAAGCCTCTTTGCACTATCCTTAACCCTCGCTTCGCTGACTTTTTCACATAAAGAGGCAATTTCAAAGCTCCAAATGTTACCCAATTGCCTAGCAAAGAACTACCCACTTCTTCTGGAACCTGCGAAATTCTCATATTTAAGCATTGCTGATTATAGGCAGGGAAAATATGCTAAAATAATAAACAACAAGGCTTTGCTTCTGACTCTATCGGTTTCCCCCTGTATTTTCATCCTTTCCTCAGGCCAAGGACTCCATTAGTAGAGCCTTTCGATGCTATTACCAAGCTTATATACGCGCCTTTAGTCCTAATCTAGTGCGAATTCGAGGTTGTGCTCGATAACAGCGACAATAGACTTGACGACCGCTGAGCTAATATTAGTCATAGAGCCCAGATCAATGGCTTCAAAGCCCTCCCCATACTCCAGTTTGAACAAATCCACCGTTTTATTCATTATCGAGTTCAAGTTCACGAATCTGATTTCCGTCTTGTTGGCCTTCATTGTGGCGAGTAAGGCCTTCCAACTCAGTCCACAGGGACAGCCGCTAGGGTACGTAGTCCCTGGGGCGAATACATCCCCGTGAGGACAGTCGTCTCCTATGATGAAGACCATGCGAGAGGCGTGTTCTCGCCATACTAGGGAGTTAGACGCGTTCATACCGTCTAGCATGGCTTCTCCATAGTGCCCTCCCCCGCCACTAGCCTGCAGGGTGGTCAAATAAGCGAGTGCAGCAGTGATTTCGAAGTCTTTCAGCTGCTTCGTTGGTGGGTAGCAGGACACTGGACAGGCCGCTGGGAAGTTCCCGTTGTCAGGCGCATGGTCTGTATATCCCACAATTGCGAACTTGTTGGAAAGTTCAGTCCCTTTGTACTGGTCAATTACCTGCGTAATTACCTCCTTTACCTGCGGGAAACGACAACTCATAGAGCCTGTGCAGTCCAGAACAAAGGAAATATCCATCTCAGAGGAGCTAGTATGAGCACATGAAGAAAACATATGGTCCTTGTAGGCGAGAGAACTGGAGTGGAACAGTCTTCCCTCACAGTAAACACGTTCACTGTGCTCTGCTGAGGCACAATAGAAGGGACAGAAGGCGAACAGCTCCTGGGCTGCAGGGCTCTTTTTGAACACAGGCGGCTCCCACCCTTTCAGTTTCCAGTACGTCTCGCACTCCACTAGGTCGAAGACTCGGTCTAGGTCTGGGTAGTATTTGTCTTTGGAGTGGATTGCACGGCCGGAACAGGCGATTTGCAGGCAACTAGTGCCTCCTCTGCACTCCATTGGATGAGTATGTCCTCGCCCCTTGCGGACACAGCTTTGGTCGCAGAATTCAGGCTTTGCGGACTCGCCGGCTTTGAGTTTGCGAGTAGTTCGCTTGCTTTCTTCCTCAATTTCATACTCGATTCCCTCGCTTTTGGCTACGTAGATGCACCTTTCCTTGTTGCGATGCGCAGCTGTGAAGTGCAGTCCTTCATGGCCAAAGGTAGCCTCGCAGTAGGAGCCGCAGTCAGGACAGGTAGCCACACACTTGTGGTCCTCCTTGCCACAGCTATGGCCACCTGCATGCTTGGTGGCCTGTATGGGGATTTGAGTGCTGCATTTCAGCTTTATCGCCTTTTGAGAGACGTAACTGTAGGAAAAGGAGTTGAATTCGTTTACCCACACTCGCTTTTCAGTGACGCTTTCCAGGTCACAAACTCCCTCCACTTCGCAATGCGTAGCACAAGGGTGCGCTTTGCTGCAGAAATGCAGGATTTGGCCAGTCTCCAGAGACACGCTATCCTCCGGGTCAGTACTCAGGTAGTGCAGATGGTTCTGACTCATACAGGGCGAAATGAACTCTCCTCTGCAAAGACCACAAGGGAAAGGACAGCTGCTTTGTCCACAATTGTGTAGTGAGTGAGGCACAACTTGGTCAATTTCACAGGTGCGCTTACACATATGGAAGGCGGAACACTCCGCTCCACAAGGATGAGTGGCAGCACTGCATCTGTGAGTGTCTCCGTGGTTAGGAGCGGCTGTGCAGGTGCCTCTGCAACTTCGTAGTTCGCAAGGGAGTCCGCAGGTGTGTGGCTTGTTAGAGCAGAGATGGGTGCCTGTGTGGCCGGCGTTTTGAGAGCACTTCTCAGTCTCTCCGCAAATGGAGCAGGGATAGAGGCAGTGATGAGAGGTGGAACAGTCACAGTTTTCGGAGTGGTTTTGAGGCTTGACACAGTGCAAGTCGCAGGCTTTGCACTTCCGCCTGCAAAGAGTATGGCTGAGAAGCAACACATTGTCGAACATTTTCTCCAGAACGTTCCGTTCTCCCTCGAAAATGGGGCGGAATTCCTCAGTAACTGCTACGCTTTTCTCATAGTGGCTAAAGAGAGTGGCCTTGTACTCCTCGAAATAAACCCTCATGAAGCCTTCCAAGGCCTGGTACCACTCGTTATGCTCGAATATTTTGGCTTCCACTGGCACGTATTTCTCCATAAAAGCGTTAAATACCATGTAGCGAGAGGACAGACTTATCTCCAGGTCAAATAAATTGAGCTCGAATGCAAAGGGATACTCAGTAATTGAAAATGCAACCGAGACTGTCGGGTTGACAGGTGCAACCAGCTCCTTAGCGGCCGAAGGCATTTCTATCGCTTTCTTCATAGCAGCAGACACTTTGCCTAGTTTGAGTTGGAAGGTGCGGGAGTCAATGCTGGTCGCGTCATCCGCGTAAATTTGCGCCATTACAGTCTTGAGAATGATGAGAAACTCCTCCCCTGAAGTCCACCGTACTTTGATGTCTTCTAAGTACAGCTGTCTTCTAGAGACCACAGCAGCCTCGAAGAGTTGTTCGTTTTCGAAGTTATGGTAGGAACAGCACATAAACACCCCTCCGAATAGCTTTATTAGGAAATCGGCTCTGTTCGCTTCGATCATTTTGTCAACGAATTTCCCTACTTCTGCATTTGCGCCGTCGTCTTGATTCGCAGCTACGTCTCTTATGGCTATTTCCAGACAGCCTTTGAACAGTTTCGATCCCTTCAGTCTATCAATCCCGAAAGTGAATTTCTCGAACAGGAAGGACAGGTTGCGATTGAAGGTCAAGTCTTGGTTCAAAATAGTGACATCCGCAATTGCTGCGAGTAACAAACACAACTTTATTTCCTCCTGCACTGACCGTTCCACGGAAAATAGGCCCTCACAGTCAAGGATGAGGAAGGTTTGGTTTTGCACCCGGGAGACACTCAGCCAGATGCCGTCTGTGCAGCGGTGGGCTGCAACGTCAAATCTAGTTCCGAAGAGTCGATTGAGGAGATAGCTCTTGCCGGAACTTTGCCGACCAATGATAGCCACCACCTTCACATTTTCCGCTTCTCGAATAATCGACTCCATACCTCCGAGTCGGATGTAGGACACAAAGGCAGTCACGAAGTCCGTTTTCGACTCACTAATCTGCCCGATGAACTCTTCGAAGTTGTTCAATCCGTCTTGCAGCGGGATCAAGTTGCCATCCTGGATAGAGCACAAGTGCAAAGGAGCTCTGGTGAGTAGTCTCCACTTTATATCTTCTACTTCCAGTTCACTGTATTCTGAGGCCAGGAAGGCTGCCAACTGGGGGAGATCGCTTGCTGTGACGGTGCCGCCGTAGGTCAAGGCCTGGGTCAGCAGAGGGATGCTTTGGAAGTAGTTTTCGCATTGGTCGTTGTAGGAGTCAGTGTAGATGTAAAACACTGCCTTCGAGTCCGAAGCCGGGTTCCTGTACCCAAACTTGAAAAAGGCATGGTAAAGTATGTCAATCACCGGGTTGCCAGGGACTACTTCCCTGTGCGTTTCCACCACAGTCCGCTCCACCCGCTCCACTTCGCTTTGAAAGCGAAACGCCCGCAGTTCCCTCCCCCACTGTGTGATAATGACATTGTACGCCTCACTCGCCAGTACTTTAAACACCACACTCGGGTCATTCACTGCTATCGCCTTCACCATGATATAGTTCAAGTCGTAGATTTCAATAGCGGTGTCAGTGAGAAGGAAGTAAAGAGTCTCATCGTCTGAGGACTTGATGTCGTAAAAGGACCGGCCGTAGGCAGGAATTAGAGGTCTGCGGACGTTTTCAGGCTCTAGGGGCAGTCCTTCTTCCGAAAACCGCTCTTCTTTTCTGTCCACTAGGACGGGAGTTAGGCATTTCCCGCTGCTTACTAGTTCGATGAAGTACACAGTGCCTGCTTCGTTCAGTAGTAACAAGCGACGAGTTTTCTGCAGTACACAAGCAGATGTCACCCGATGAACCGCTTCTCCATATACTTTCAGCGGAATTCCCCTATCAATCCCTTTCATTTCCTGTGCTGCGCCGTAAATTGCCCTTTGCTCCTCATTGTAAAAAGCCACGAATTGGGACACAGTGGAGCCCGAGGCGATAAGAACACTGGTTTTGACTCCGTACAACTCCTCGATTTCATACGTGTAGCTAGCTGCTGGGTTGAATTTCACAGTCTGCCAGACTTCTTCCGCCATTGCAAAGGCGGCCTCTTTGTCCAGCACGTGGAAAGAAACGCCTGTAGTCCTTGCTCGCAGGGAAAACCTGTTTTCGATTTCCTTGTTTTTGATGCGTACAGCGTCTTCAGCGATGTCCAGGACTAAGGTATTGATGGAGCACAGTTCTCGGTTCCTGGAAGCCAGCTGCACTATGAGCTCCACTAGTTCTTCCTCCATGGCGCTGAATTTGGCGCTGAGGCTGGCTTCCAAATTGCCCATAATTTCCTTTTCTTTCTTTTCGAAGAAGGTCGTAACAGCTGCCGACACTTCATCTTTCTTCAGTTCCGGCCTGTCCTTCACCCGGATTACGAACTCTTTCGCTTCACGAGAGTGCGTACGCATCTGAGAGTACTCATGCTTGACCACAAACTCCTCCCATATCCTTGAGTGGAAGTCTACAAAGGACACCGTTTTCACGTAGTATTTCTGAATTTCGTCCCTGACTTCGAAAGTCCCAATAAAAGGCTCGAAAAAGAGCTGGCTGAAGTACTGCTCCGCTTCTCTCGACAGTGCCGTTTTCACGCTTTCGAGTTTCTCTTTGACAGTGTTCACAACTCCTTCAGATTCGTTGGAAACTGCCTTCAGTGCGCTGGTAAAGGCGTGGAAAGACCCTAAGTCGTAGCCATTGTGAGGGGACAGGAAGGTGCTCCAGCCGTAGTAACTGGAGGGCTTGCGGTAAGACAGCCACTGTTTGAACTTCTCTATGGCAGTGTTGGACTGGCGACTGAAGTCCTTAGTGATTATGTCCACTTGGAAGAGATAGGGCCAGTGGTCACTGGTGAGACTGCAGGCGCCTTTCCAAGTAGACGGCAGAATTACAGGGATTTCCTCGATTTCTGAGGATTCGACCTTTCTCCGGTCGACTTTCACCATCATGCCTTTGTGCGTTTTCGGCAAAAAGGGGTTTTTCTTCTGGGAGTCGTTTGTCCAATACCAGTTCCGCTGAATTTCCTCGGAAATACAGCAAATCACAACTGGACACAGGTCGAAAAGCAAGCGGAGATAGACAGCTTCCCTCGAGCTTGTAGGGTAGGGCGAGGCTAAATAGGTGCTTTCTTGCTCGATTTTGAAGTAAAAGCAAAGCATATGAGTGTCGGCCCGGTAGTACGCCACTATTCCCTCCTTCGTCTCTTCAGGCACTATCAGCAGTTCCTCTGCGACGTTCACTACATTCCTAATGACTCTCAAAGCTACTTCCAGAGGGCCATATGTGCCTATCACCTTTACAGGTCTCCCGCCCGCATTCATGGCTCTGACGAGTCCTTCCGCCTCTCTCTGGTTGATTATCCACTTGTACAGCTTGAAGCTTTGCGACACATCCACATGGGAGTAAAAGACAGTGCACACCCCTAACTCCGCCTTAGATTCCTCAGAATAGCCTGGTACTGCAGAGACCTCAACTTCCATAGGAGCAGTTTCTACCTCCATTAGCTCTGCTTCGGGAGGGTGATAGGCAGGGGGGAGACTGGCCTGGACTTGGAGAAGTACGAGATGGTGGGGGTATTCAGGCATGTGGTCTGTGTGCACTATGGAGTCTTTGTGGCAGAGGAGCACTTGGCAGTCTTCGCACTTCAGCTTGGCAGGACGCTGCTCGCAGAGCTCGCACAGGGCGGAGTCCATATTACAGAAATGTAGACTTAGGCCGACTATGGCTCTACATCCTGCTGAGAGGCTAGGGAGACTAGGACTCCTCGTTATCTACCTTATCTGTGCATCTCATAACAAGCACACAATCCTCCTTCGCTCGATAGAGATACGTTGAAGTTCTGGCAATGGAGAGCTACGCATCTTAACCAGAGATGTGAAGCCTCTCTACCATATACAGGAAAGGCCCAGTAAAGAACCCTTCTGGTCCGGCTCCTCAAACTGCCTTACAATTCCTTACTTCTGTCAACGTTTACAAACTCTATCCACAATACTCTTCAGGTATTTCGACATCTCTCGTAGTCCAGTGCACTATATGGCTTCTTGTTCCTACCTCTCAACTGCCCCTTGTGAACAAATGTCTAGTCTTACCTGTGTCAGACTCCTCGCAGGGAGTATTACTTCCACTTCATATGTATCTGCACCTTCAAGCATTCTATTAATTTGTCCTCTGGGTGAAATTTCCAATTTGTGTTCACGGCAAAGAAGGGAGTGTTCTGGTGCTGACAATAAAAGCTTAGATTCTCTCAATTCACAGGAAAATGTACCTATCATTCTCCTTTTCGGGTGTTATTCTATTGGCAGCAGTCTGATGAAATCAGCATTGATTTCGTCACTACAGAGAGGAAATGGCGAACTCTTCGAATGAAAGATATGTCTACAACTATGCCCTGATTTCGACTATTTCTAGGCTATTTTAGAGAAATAAGGCTTTACGGAGTTGTATTGGAGATTTTCCGCTTCCATATGAGTCTCAGACCCAAATAGCCCAATTTAGCAAAGCACATAAACGTAAACGCCAAGCTTAGTACCGATATAAACGCGAAAAGCAGCAACTCCCCCACATCCCCCAGTACATAGTGATAGAAGAGCAGTCCCGCATAGAGAGTGAGTACAGCCACTACTAAAGCCCGTAGCTCCAGAGAGTTTAGACCTGGATAGGAGTAGGGTCGGAGCCTGTCCTGCAGAGCACACTGACTAGCAAGACATCTAGAGTGGATAGGACTTGGAGGAACAGGGAGGCCTGGGCAAAGAAGACTATAAACGCTATTATCAGCAGTTTGCGGTAAATTATCACATATTCCCAATAGAACCGTTCAGACTGATAGCCTGCAGTGAGAAAACCATAGCGGACTTTGAACCAGGCTTCCTGGAATTGATGTTTTTGTCTTCGTATTAATAGGAAGGTTAGTGCAGGTCCAGCCAGTCCCCACAAAACCATACTAGGAACCGCTAGTCCGAAGGCATATTTAAGGTGCTCAGAAGTCCAACAGCGCATATCCAGGCCTAACACCCAGAACTGCCCTGGGAAAATTTCCCTGCAGTGCAGCACTCCTAACATTGCTCGCATCACACTGGGGAACACTACGAAGAACAGAGCGATTCCTGAGCCGACTGCTTGGTTCTGGAGGTACCTTCGAGACTTGTGACAAAGGGATACACAGGTCCATACTGCAGTGGAAACTGCAAGCAGTAGAATTGGTAGTAGAGACAGAATTATCCATTTTCGCTGATAGGCTTGCAGCTCAGTTTCCTCCTCGTATAGACAGGTGAAGGAAAACAGGAATTCGGGGAAGCCGCCTACTGCTTCCTGAGCATTGAATAGCTGCAGCATTAGTTCTGGCCAAGCTAGATTAAAGGAGTCGAATAGCATTACCAACTGTAGGTAGTTCAGGAAGATTTTGATATCAGTGGACTCGGAATTATCAATTTTGAGACTCAGATTTATTAAAAGAACACACAGTATAAGAATGACTAGCCATACAGCCAGTTGTCCAACTGTGTGTATAGTGGAATTGGGACATTTGGAGCAGCGCACACAACTCCACCGGAAGTACCCTACAGAGCAGCTTTGACACATGTTGCCCTCATACCCCTCCGCACAGGTCCCTGACCTATTCAGACTTGACGTGATACAGGCAGCTTTATAGGGACAAGCAAAGAACATATCAGAGAAGGTGCTGACTTGCCAGTAGCCATTTTTCGAAGCTATTGAGTAGTTGCCATAGCAATAAGCCTCTTCTGGGCAGTTCTTGCAACTAGCGCCAGGCACCAGGCTATAGGAACCTACTGCACAGGGAATACACTGGGCATTGCTTTCCGCTTCTCCCATTATGCAGTTCCTCATAGACACTTGCACACTCACAGAGTTGTTAGACTTTAGACTTGTGGTGGTAATATATATGGATGTATTATGTCCTGGGGGCGAGATAATAGTAAAAGAGGAGAAGGTAAATAGACCCATAGAAGCCACTGTCTGAGTAGTGCCGGCAAAGGAAGTAATGTTATCTTGGGAAGCCAATATAGCATAACTGGAATTATCACTGGTAACTCTCTGTCCATAATGGTCCAGTAGCTCTAGAGTAAGCGATGTATTGGCAGACTGTCCACTGGCACAGTTACTTATCATGGACGGAGAGTCTGAAGTGAGTGCTAAGTTGCAAGCGAAAGAGGCAATATCACTGCCACACAGCAAAGTTAGCAGTGAAGGAATTGCTGGATATACCGGGTTGGAAGCCTTTCCAACTTATCGCTCCCTCCCTGCAGTCCTGCTAAGTTGGCCCTGAAAAGGTTCTCTCTCACATCGAACTTATCCGTCTCGCGTACTGCTAACAACACTGCACCTCCCTGTCCTAGCGCCTTGTTGTCAACAAATACATTTCCCACTATGGTTAGAGAGCAATTCTCTGCAATTAAAGCTCCACCCTCAGGTGCCTCACACTTCTCAAAGGTCGACTTGTCGATTACCCAATTATCCGCACTTGAACTTACTGCCAAATACAAGGCTCCACCTTTGTTCAGTGCTGACAGATTCCTAAAGACACATGCCGAAATATGCACCAAGCGACAGTCTATGCAGGACACAGCCCCTCCATTATTCCCTGTGGCTTGTTGAAAGAGAGAGTCCAGCAAAGACAACTCAATGTCTTCCCCTGCAACTGCACTTTGAGTGAAGTTAGCGAAATGGCTGCTAATGATGCTAATAGTGGAGTTGTAGCCATTGACCACTCCTCTATCTGATTTCCCCACTGTGATGTTCTGGAATTGGCACTGGTTGAAAGTCAGTGAAGTTGCACTTTGCAAGAATACAGCTGCTCCTAGCTCTGCAGAAAGACGGGAAAATGCACAGTTCCGCAGCTGCACACTGCTAGTTACTATTGCCACTGCCCCTCCACTACTAAAGGCCCAGCCTTCTCTGAAACTCGAATTCTCTATCAGCACTGTACTTTGGCTGATATACAGAAAGGACCCTGAGTAACTGCTTTGATTCCTGAACTCACAGTCCCTAATCACCAACTCGGACAAATACAAGCTAATTCCCCCTGTTAATTGTGAGTACTGGTTGTTGGTAATCCGGCAGGAGGTCAGATTCATATTCGCCAAAAGTAAGGTCATCACTCCAATTCCCTTCCCTGAGTTATCAGTAAACTGAGTATGGGAAATAGAGACTGAGAGACTTCGATAGAAAGACAGAGCAAAGCCGCCTTCCTCTGCCACATTTCTACTAAAATTGGAGTCCATTATAGTGACTTCTGAGTTGGTTATATAGAGCGCCCCGCCCTGTCGATTTGCAGTGTTATTGGCAAATTCACAGTACTTGCAAGTTAGAGAGGAATTAGCATCCACAACTCCCACTGCCCCATTTCCCTCTACAGTGTTATCTCGGTATTTGCCGTGTTTAATTGTGAGATTGGAGTGAGATAAGAGGAAACCGCCTCCTGACCTGGCTGTATTTCCGCTAAATTCGCAATAACTACACTGAGCTATAGTGGAGTCGAGAGACAGACAAACGCCAGAGTTACCAGTACATAAGAGCTGCAGGGCTGTAAAGGACTTAGGTTGGATAGATGGAAGGAAATATATCAGTGCGGCTCCGGTATTTCTCAATAATGAGACATTTTGACAGGAAAGTGCACATGTTTCGTTTACATAATAGGAACAGTCCCGATATACCCCACTTCCATCCTTCGCTAAGTTCCCCTCAAACACTGTATTTACCAGCGACAGACTCCCTGCAGCCACATACAAGGTACCCATCTCTGAAGCGGAGTTCCCAGTCACCAGCGAGTCTGTCACAAGTCCTTGTTCCAACAAGATATATGGGTTAACATATAAAACACTTCCCAATTCACTGCTATTTTCCAGGAAAGTGGTATTGCTAATCAGAAAAGTGTGGCTAGAAGAGACCTCTTCTAGTATGAAAGTTAGCACACCTCCGACTGTAGAAGCAGCATTTCCGGTGAATTTTGAATTGGATATGTGTACTGCTGAGTTCAGATTGCGCACTGGTTCCATGTACACGACTCCTCCTGATTGGGCGATATTACTAGTGAATGAAGCGTTGGCGATAGACAATGCAGAGCAGTGGAATACTCCTCCATTCGAGGCTTGGTTCTCTGCGAACTCTCCATTTCTGATAGAAGCAGTCAAGTTAGACCCTGTGATGCAAAAGGTTCCCGGTGCCTTTATGTAGTGATTTCGATTTGCAAGATACACAATTTCACTAACAACTAAGCTGTGAGAGAAGTTAAAGAACAGCACAGCTCCACTGGCCTCAGCCACCACGTTTTCCCTAGACACCAAGTCCACTATTATTCCCTCATTGCAGTCAGAAAAGTACATTCCGTATAGACACTCAAAGTGCTCATACCTCAGTCCTGCTACTTCCAGCTCTTCCACTTTGGTCAGATTGGCAATGGAGAGACAGACGGAGAGCGGTACTGAAGGGACTTGTCTGGGCAGCTTCGCATTTGGCTCAGTCGTGAAAGCGTTGATTGTGTTCGTGAAGCGATTCACATTGGAGAAAACGCCATAGCCTTGGAAACGGATGTTGGAGAGGTAGACGTGAGGGAGGTGGGAGAGAGCGAGGACCCCATAGGACCCTACTGTGCAGTTCACAAAGATCAGGTCGCTTAGATAAATAAGAGCTGCAGGGTAAACAACTCTATGCTGCCTGCCATCATTGCTAGCCGCCCATTTCCAGAAGTCCTCTCTTGCAGCGGACTTGAATCCTGAACTTCTTATTGTGACCACTCCAAACGTCTCTGCGTATTCATTAGTGAAGGAGCAATTGCGGATAGAGACAAAGTGAAGCACTGAGCCGAAGTCGACCACTACTGAGGAACTCTCAGGCCCTGTATTGTTCCGAAATACACAGTCAACTAGCTCTAACAACCGATTGGCTATCACCTTCGCTTCCTCCCAGTCCGCTCAGGCCTGTGTACCTAACCACAGTGCCGAAGTTATGTTCAAAGGTGCAATTCACAATGCGACACTTATCGCACATGGCGATTGCTATCAGTTCGAACTTCTCACTCACGAAGTTATAGCTGAAGTGCACTCCTTCCAGCAGCAGTGTGCCCCGCTGCA